>JGI10211J34971_10000291_pt1 | contig 40055 bp, 42 predicted proteins | sample Etolagsediment_FD_34971 | JGI IMG/M metagenome (IMG submission 34971)
GTGTAGGTAAGGGTTTTGAACTCCTGCTTCACCAGGCTTTCAAGGGTTTGAATCACCGATTTGTCAATGAACCGGTTAAAAAACGCCATATCCTCGGAACAATTCTCAAGAACATGGGCAAAAACATATTTCAAAAACTCAACGGCCAGCGCCACATTTCCTTCCAGATCGCAAAAAGCCATCTCGGGCTCAACCATCCAGAACTCCGCCAAATGCCGCGAGGTATTGGAGTTTTCAGCCCTGAACGTGGGGCCAAACGTATAAACATCCCCCATGGCCAGGGCATAAACCTCTGCCTCCAACTGTCCGCTGACCGTCAAATGGCTGGGGCCACCGAAAAAATCCTGAGAATAGTCGGGGCTTCCGTTCTTCATAGGGACCGATGTCGGGTCCAGGGTTGTCACCCGGAACATCTCTCCCGCCCCTTCGCAGTCGCTTCCCGTCAAAACGGGGGTCTGGATATAAAGAAATCCCTTTTCCTGAAAAAAGCCATGGATGGCCGACGCCACGGCATTTCGAACTCTGGCCACGGCCCCGAATGTATTGGTCCTGGGCCGCAAATGGGCGATGGTTCTTAAAAATTCAAAGGAGTGCCGCTTTTTTTGAAGGGGATAAACTTCCGGATCGGCCCACCCCACCACCTTTATGGTATCGGCCTTCAGCTCAACCGTCTGGCCTTTTCCCGGGGAAGCCGCCACGGTGCCAAAGGCTACAATGGAGCAACCGGTTTGCAATTTAAGAATTTCACTTCGGTAGTTGGCGAGATCCTGGTCCGCAATGATCTGCAGGCCCGAAAGGTTAGAACCGTCGTTTATTTCAATAAACGAAAACCCGCCCTTTGAATCCCTGCGGGTCCGGACCCAGCCGGCCACCGTAACGTGCGCATCGATGGCCTTTGTTTCTAAAATCTCGGAAATTCTTGTTCTTAGCAAAACCGGTTACCCTTTCGAGCCATTAGCTTTTAGCGATTAGCGATTAGGCAAAAGAAGCGCTCCTGATTAAGGAACCTAACGGCTAATTGCTTATAGCTCAGCTTTCCTTCTTTTCAAACTCCTTCATGAAATCCACCAGCGCCTTGACCGCATCCATGCCACTGGCGTTGTAGATGGATGCCCGACAACCACCCACCGAGCGATGCCCTTTCAAACCGCCAAAACCGGCCTTCAGGCCCTCTGCAACAAATTTCTTTTCCAGATCCTCGCTGGGAAGTCTGAAAGTCACATTCATCAGAGAACGACTCTCTTTTTCAGCAGTCCCTTTGTAAAAACCCGACTGGTCAATAAAACCGTAGATCAAAGCCCCTTTTTCTTGATTGATCCGGCCCATCTTTTCAAGACCACCCACGGTTTCCTCAAGCCATTTCAGAACCAGGTTGACCGTATAGATGACAATGCAGGAAGGCGTATTGTACATGGAATTTTTTTCTGCGAAGGTCGTATATTTGAGCATGGAAGGTATATTGGCCGGCGTTCTCTCCAACATGTCTTTTCTGATAATCACCATGGCCGTACCAGACGGCCCGATGTTCTTCTGTGCGCCGGCATAAATCAGACCAAACGGTTTCGCGTCAAAAGGACGGCTCATAATATCTGAGCTCATATCGCAAACAAGCGGAATATCGCCGGCGTCCGGGAATTCGGCCCACTGGGTGCCTTTGATGGTATTGTTGCTGGTGAAATGAAGATATGCCGCATTCTGACTGACCTGATATTTTTTGGGAATATAAGAAAAATTCTTGTCTTCAGAAGACGCAATGACCTGCACATCTTTCCCTTGAATAGCCGCTTCTTTGATGGCCTTGGTGGACCAAGTGCCCGTATTGATATAATCCACGGGACAGCCTTCCAGGCTTAGGTTCATGGGGATCATGCAGAACTGCAGGCTGGCGCCGCCCTGGATGAAGAGAACATCAAATTCTTCTCCAAGCCCCAGCAGGCGTTTGGTTCTTTCAACCGCTTCATTGATCACATCATCAAACCATTTGGAACGATGGCTCACTTCCATAATGGACATGCCGGATCCTTTAAAATCAAGCATTTCCGCCTGAATTTCTTCGAGAACCGGCAAAGGTAATGCGGCAGGACCCGCGTTAAAATTATAAATTCTTTCACCCATTTTTCATTCTCCTTTAATCTTTCAGTTCTGCGAGCATTGCCGTAACGTCCCTGAGAGTTTCCGCATCCCTTTCAAAGGGCGGCCTGCCATCGCGGTCCGCATCACTAATTTCCTGCCTGTAAGGCAAAAATCCCATAAATGAAAAATCCTTCATTTCTTTTTGCAGAAACGCTTTATCCTTGTCAGATCTCAGTTTATTACCCACAAAACTCAATTTATTCAAACCAATATCATGTGCCAGGCGGCGAATCTGATAGGCAGTCTCAACACTTCTGCGACCCGGCTCAACGACCACAATAAGTCGGTCCACATACATGGATGTCCCCCGTCCCAAGTGTTCCAGGCCAGCCTCCATGTCCATCACAACCGCCTCATCTCTGGCCAATACCACATGGGAAATGAGCCTTTTCAGCAAGGTACTTTCAGGACATATACATCCAGACCCCCCTGTTTTTACGCCACCCATAACCATCACCTTAATGCCGTCAAGCTCGACAGAAAGTTTTTCAGGCAAATCACTGACTTTTGGGTTTAATTTAAAAAAGGACCCCATTGAGCCGACTTTTGCTTCAGTTCGTTCCTCGATAAGCGCCTTCATTTCTGAAATGGGAACAATTTCCTCACTCTTGTCCACCCCCAGAGCCTGCGCCAGGTTGGCATCCGGATCTGCGTCAATGGCGAGGACCTTTGTTCCTTCATTGGCCAGCGCTCTGATCAAAAAGGCCGCAAAAGTCGTTTTGCCGACGCCTCCTTTTCCACTTACAGCAATTTTCATATCTCGGTCCCTCTATACCCAAAAAAAAAGCCCTTACTGAAATGAGAAAAATCCAATAAGAGCCCTGGGGAATATCACCCATATTTTCTAAATTAAACGGATTCCTTCAAAGCCTTCCCAGCCACGAATTTCGGGACCGTTTTCGCAGCAATTTTAATGGCTTTTCCGGTTTGGGGGTTAATACCTTTCCTTGCTTTTCTGTCTTCGACCTTAAAAGTTCCGAAACCGATTATCGTAACCTTATCCTTGCCCTTCAAAGCATTGGTGATACTTGAAAAAACGCAATCCACTGCAGCCTGCGCTTCCTTTTTCGTACTGACAACATTGGCCACCTCATTTATCAAATCACCCTTGTTCATTATCTTCCCTCCTCGCTACAGATGTTGACGATAAATCCCGCCTTGAAGGCCGGAACCGAAACTACCCCCACCCCAAAAAAAACGCTAAATACCAAAAAACCAAAAAACCCGACAAAACCGACTTGAAAGCCCTCACCACCCTCCATTCGATCACGCTTAGGGAACATATCCCATGATCTTTCTTTTGTCAAGAATTTATATGAGTTAAAGATGATCCATATCAATTGTTAAAAATTTCCCGGCAAAAAACGTTGAATCCGTTTTTCTGACAATTGATCAGAATCTCACCATTTCGCATTTTTTATCCAATTTTGGCAACTTGAAACTTTAAAGTTCTTTCGTCATGCCGGACTTGATCCGGCATCCAGAACTCATATGTTACTGATAAGAACTGGATTCCGGCTTTCGCCGGAATGACGGAGTGAACCTTTGGATTAAAAGCAAAAAGCCCCCAAAGGGCTCTACCCGGCGTACCCGTCTTGAAGCCGGGCCAACAGGTTCATGACTGAACGTGCATCACCCGGCGCCATGGAACCCATACCGCAAGAGGGCGTAAAAATGGACCTTTCGACGATGGCCGTTCGGCCGACACCTGCACTCTCTATCCTTGAGATACCGTCGCCAATTTTTTTTAAAAGATCTTCTTCTGATTCTTTGCCCGTAAATCCTGATGTGGGGACGATACCCCACGCTACGACGCCGCCATCCTTAAGGAAACCTGCCACTGCCTCAGGGTAGAGGAGGAAGTGTTCCATGAATTCAAACGCATCGAAATTGACAATGTCGGGTCTGGCCGCCAGAATCATAGACCAATCCGTATTGCCGCAGCAATGAATTCCCACCAGACAATCGGAATGTTCTTTGAGATAGGATATCACCATTTGAAGCTTATCAATCACATCCTGACGCTGGATTGCAGAAAATGCGGATCCAAAACCCGAAAGTGACGGCTCGTCTAAAAAAATAATCGGACGCCTTCCTGATTTTTCAAGGAACCTTACCTGCCAAAGCGCTTTAATGGCCAATCCCCTGACAAAAGCTTCCGACAATTCAGGGTCATGGATAACAGGCCTTCCGTCCAACCCAAGAATCCCTGTGGTGAACGTAATGGGACCAACGCTTTGCCCCTTGATATAAATTGTTGTTTGCGCCGGGTTGATTTCCGCTAATGAGGTCATCAGGGCATACAGGCCCGGGGCGTAGGCCTCACTGATGGCAAACGAATCAATATCTTCAGAAAAAAACCGCTCGTAAAAACCCACCAATTCTGACTCCCTATCATGGGCATGGGATACTGTCAGTTTCCGTTTCTCAGGGTCTACCACCAGAAGCGGAAGCCCTTCACTGTATTGAACGCTCATATCCTCAAAATAGCTTCGTTTTACGAATTGCGGCCAAAAGGGCATAAGCGGAAAAAGTTGATTTATTTCCCGACAGGTCTTCTCCACCTCTAAAAAAGGAACACTTCCAATCCCCGTCGCCATAAACCCGAAGCGGGGCAATTCTTCATCCATATTTTATCTCCCCTACTTTAGGTAGCCATTTTTCCAGAATGGCAAGCAGTTTTTCTTTTTCCGTCTGCAGATTGTCAGAATCTTTCTCTGCGTCATCAAGGCCGGCGCTCAACTCCTTCTTCAATTCTAAAAGCCTTGCTGCGGAAGCACTGTCATCGGGATGTTCTGCCACAACCCTTCCATAGATTTCCACCGCGGCATCCAACTGCCCCTGACTGAAATAAAGCTCGGCAATGGTCGGCGTGGCAAACGCTACCAGGGATTCCGCGTCATCATCCGGCAAAACCGGCCATTGATGATCACGCTCTTCAGCTTTTACCGTGCTGGCCTGAATCTCTTGCAGCAATTCACGCATTTCAGGATCTTTCGGGTGGTGCGCCAGGAAATTCTTGGCTTCTCCTTCGGCTTCAGAAAACCGCTTTTGCTTTGCATAAATCTCCGCTAGCCTGGCATATGCCGGGAGTAGACCATCAAGGAGGGATATTGTTTTTACAAATTCAGTTTCAGCCTGCCCAATTAATCCAGCGGCAAGATAACTTTCCCCCAGAAGCATTCTCAAATAGGCATCCTTCGGATAAACCTTTATAAACGCCATGCACCATTTAATCACTTCATTGATACGTCCCTCATTCTTGATTTGCGTCAGAACAAGATGCAGAGTGGTTTGTGAAGGTCCATTTTTTAGGATTTCATCGTATAAAACCATTTTGTCTTCCATTGTCTAATTCCCTGTCTTGAAACGATAAATAACCTCATTTTCTCGAATGAGGTTAAGCTCGTTTTTGGCAACGGACTCCACATAGTTCATATCCGTGCGGAAGCGGTGGACCTCTTCAATCAGCACCTGGTTTTCGGCCACAAGCTTTCGAATGCGGTCAAGACATGCCTGCCGTTCCACTTCAGTCCGACAAAGACGCACCATCCCTCCCTCACCATACCAGATCCAACCCGCAATCGGAACAGCGAAACACATCAGGAGTAACGGAACTTTCAAGATTTTTTTTAATTTTCCTCCCAAACCGAAATTCCCTCCGCCCAAAAACTGGCTCCTACGACCAACACACTATTGGCCGCGGTCATTAGTTTTTGCTCACCTGCTCCTTGGTGAATTCCTCCACCGGGATATAGTCTGACCCGGTCACCACAAGTTCCACCCGACTCCAAACATGCACATCTACTTTTTTGCCGGTGCTTTTACCAAGCCGCTTTTCGATCAGCCGTACTTCAGCGGGCTGAATGACCCTGGGTCCCACAACCTCTGCACGAACCAACCACATATCGCCGCTGGGGACTGCATCCACATTGGGCGCAAACATGTTTTGGATGCGTTCGACCTCGCTTCGCATCTCCTTTTCCAGGGCTTCACCGATGGTTTTCTCTTCTTTTGAGAGTCCCCCGAAATGGGCTTTACCGTACAATACCCGCCCCTTGCTGCTCACATCCGTCAGATCGTCCGAACGAATGAGCAGGCGCACCTTTTCGTCTCCAAGCCGCTTCTGAATGGCTTTTTCAAACCTCGACACTTCAAGGGGCGTCAGTGCCCGGCCGCTCTGAATGCTGGCCACCACTACTGCACCATTGGGAAGTTCCACCAGATCCAGATTATCGAGGTCCAAATAAAGCCCTCTATAGTTCTCCAGCATTTCGCGAAGCACCTGCTCGGCAATCTGAATCCGTTTGACATTGGGGTGGAGTTTGCTGGTTATGAATTCACCATCCAGATTTCGCGCCACGATACCGCTGGTGGATCCGGTAGATGAAATATCCTTGGTAATAAAGCAGCGCATAATAAGATTCGCATGGGCATCGAGCTTCTTATCCAGGATGTTCTGCATCTCCTGTATCTTTTTAGGAGACAAGACTCGAGGGGTGGTCACATAGGCCAGGATATCAACATTTGACCGTTTATTGTCGTAAATGACGTTTTCCACACAGGCTCCCCGCTCGGAGCTCAATTCTTTTTCCAGGATTGCTTTTATGGTTTTTGTGGTTTCATTTTTTGAGATGATGCCGACCAGGGCGTTGGTCAACAGGACCGTCACCAGAATCAAACCGATAACCGGTGCCAGGAAACGTTTCAAAACAGCCAGTCCAGAGCCCATTTCTTCGCGGCTGACAAACCCCGCTGCAATAAAAAGAGCTGCCGAAACCGCCAAAATGGCCAAAAAATTGGCAAAAAATAGAAGAAAAGCCCCCCATGCCCCTTGATAAGCCCCAAAAGCAAGGCAGAGGCCGCTGACAGCCAGAGGCGGCGTCAAGGCCGTGGCCATGGCAATGCCCGGCAGTACCGGACTGATGCGCTCATCGATCATGGCCAGACAGCCTGCCACGCCGGCGAGGGCCGCCACCAGCAAATCCAGCAGTGTCGGGCTGGTTCGGGACAACATTTCCGGCGTCACTTCCTGGGCAAAAGGGAACATTCCCAGTAAGGCAGCCACCCCCACAGCGATCAGCACACCCCCGAACTCGGCGACAAAAGCCTTTCTGAGAAGAACCATATCCCCACGGACAAGGCCCAGAGAAATACCGAAAATCGGCGTCATGAGCGGAGACACCAGCATTGCACCGATTACAACCGCCGGACTGTTGGTCAAAACCCCAAAACCGGCAATTAAAACGGATATGGAGAGCAGTATATAATAGGTAGCTTTTGGGGTGGAACCGATTCCGATATCGTCAAGGACTTCCGACTTCCGGCAGTCATCCACGGAGAGTAGCGCCATAAATCCCCGTGAAAAACAATCTTTGCACCAGGCGGAAATCCCGGTAACCAACCCGGTACGGTGACGGCCTTCATTGTCTTCTGCGTCCGGTGTCTGGCGACAATCGTCCATGGCTGATCAAGAAATCTCCAAATTAGGACGTTCAAAGGGCATCAAACATGGAAGCATCCCGTCTTTCTAATTCCGGATTGGGGTCATGGTTGACCTCAGGCGTTTTCTCGGAAGCGGCCTCAGTTTTTTGCTGAGGCGGTTCGGCATTCTTGGGGGCCTTTTTTGAGGACGACCGCTTTCGCCAGATGAGATCCGCATTTCGAACCCAACCCATCTGTCCGGTTCTGACCACTTTTACATAGGCAAAACCACGTTCCATTTTGTAGCGGAGAACTTTCTCATGAAGCGGCAGTTCGGCAATGGGAGAATCGGAGACCTTGCTTTGGGAAAACATTTGGAGGCCTGAAACACCTGCATAGTACACTCTGGGAGCAGTGGATTCTTCCTGCGGTGTCAGCTCCCTGGTGGCAGAATCAACCATTGCACAGGCATGAAAGGAAAGGAAAACCGAAACCAGAAAAATGATCCTCAGAAATTTCATAACCTTATCCATCCCTAACGAAATGAAAATTCAATATCTTTTTTTAAGTATAGGGGAAAAAGGATTCCCATTTCAAGCAAAATACGATTTTGAAAAAGACCGCCCAAAACAGGCTACTGCTCTCCGCCGTAAAGTTCTTTTACCTTTGTTCTGTCTAAAGCGCCGTCTTCCAACTTTGGCAATTCGGCGACAAACTCAACATATTGCGGCTTTTTATACCGTGCTATCCGTTCCCCCACAAAACTGATCAACCCTTTGGCTTCAATGGACTCACCTTCTTTCAGGACGCAAACGGCTTTAATGCCTTCTTTCCATTTGGGGTCCGGAACCCCAATGACAACCGTTTCCAAAACCGCCGGGTGCTCCAGAATCGTCTTTTCAACCTCCGCTGGATATACGTTTTCCCCGCCCGGCTTGATCAGTTCCTTTTCAGCCTTACGACCCGCATACCAGAGAAAGCCATCTTCGTCGAACCGCCCCTGGTCGCCGGTGTGATGCCAGCCACCCCTGAAGGTATAATCGTTGTCTTCGGGCAGGTTCCAATAGCCCTTAAAGACCATGGGACCTTTCACCGCAATTTCACCCACCTGGCCCTCGGCAACCGGCTCGTCATAGTCATCCAGAAGTCTCACCTCAGCCATGGGCAACGCTTTTCCAGCCGACCCAGGACAGTCGTTATAAGCGCCATAGGTTGCCAGGCAGGAGGTTTCCGTCTGCCCGTACATGGCATAAAAGGTACCCCCCGTCATTTTCTGATATTTTTCGATGGTCTCAGGCACCTCAAGTCCTGTCACGGCTCTAAGGGAGCTGATGTCGATACCCGTTTTTTCATGTTGCTCTAAAATAGACCCCAGAATAGGGGGGAATTCCAACATCACCGAAATTTTCTTTTCCTGAACCAGCTGAATCGCTCTTTCAGCATCGAATTTGCTGACATTTAGATTAAAAGCACCGGCATGAAACGCAGCCGTTGCCATAAAAAGACCGCCCACATGAAACAGGGGCAGTACGTTGAAATGAACATCCGTGGTATTCAAATGCAAAAGACAGTTAAACTGCATATTGGCGCACAGCACATTTCCATGACTCAAAAGGGCGCCCCTGGGCCTGCCGGCCACAGCGGCCGTATGAATAATAACGAACCCGTCGTCGCTCGCCACGTCCACCGGCTCAAAAGCGAAGCCCTGATCCAGAAGGGTCGCAAATGATTTGAAACCGCCACCAGCAGCGCCAAGATTGAAGCAGTCTTTAACCGAAGTTAGTTTGTCTTCAATGCTCTTAAGCACTTCCTCGAATTCCGGATCGGCAAATACCATTTTAGGACTGCAGTCGTTTAGGTTAAAGGCCACCTCATCAGCGCTCAAGCGCCAGTTGATGGGCAAGACAATGGCCCCCAGAGAAGCCGCGGCACCATACAGGAGGAAATAGGAAAGGCTGTTTTTCCCCAAAACACCGATGCGGTCGCCTTTGACAATGCCAGCTTTCTGCAGCCCGCAGGCGAGGCGATCCACGTCTTTTTTGATCTCCAAGAACGAGACAACCCGAGCATCTCCATCGTCCGTCCAGGCTTGCCTTTGGCCGTGAATGGCAGCATTGCGATTTACCAGATCATAGAAGGTAAAATCATAAAGTCCCATGTTCCTCCTCATAAAAAAGGCCTCCACCCTGCCTTTTACGATTCGCAAGAGGGCGGATGAAGGCCATTTGTGTTACACTATTTTTCTTAAAGGGCAATTACGCCCTGTTTTCCCTTACTGGACCTGAACCTTAAAAGGATAAACCATGGTCACATCGCCAGCTGTGAACATAAAGCCACATTCCGTCAGCGTCACGGGGGTTGTTCCTTCCGGGACCCCTTTCCACCATCTTTCAAGGGTATCGAAATTCTTCCAGCCGCGCTTTTTCAACTCAACGGCGTTCGCCAGTGCTAGGCCCACCAGAGCCGAACGGACTGTAACCAGCGTCGTCACCTTGACCTCGTCAGACATGCCCGCCGGTATCCAGTTGGACATCTGGTCCGCTGTAGTCATTACGGTAAAGTCCTTATCAAACACAACTGAATATTTGATTTCTTCAAGATTAATGGGATACATGTTGGGATTGGTAATCTTAAAAGTAAACGACATGGGCAAAAAAGCTCCTCGGTCTCCAGCCTGTCCCTTTGTGGGTTTTACAGACTTGGCAATATACCAGTAGCCATCATACTGAGGAATTTCAAATCCCGCCAATTCAATTTTCGGTGCCACAAAATTACCATTATTGGGTTTTACAACCGACTTCTCCGTCGTCACGCAGGATGAAAACACAAAACCCAGTCCAAACACCAGCGCTATAAAAAGTATCAAACTTTTCTTCATCAGTGGACCTCCCTTTTCGATGGACCAAATGGCGAGGATCGAACATTTAAACACCCAAATCCCCGCACTCGGAATCTGATTGATATCAGCCCAACCACCTTTTTCTTCGCTTGTAATGCTTCACGTCACGAAAACTCTTTTTCACGCCACCCCCACCCATCCCCAGGTAGAAATCCTTGATATCCTCATTCTGGCTCAGCTTCTCAGAGCTGTCATCCATAACGATTCTCCCGGTTTCCATCACATAGGCATAGGGCGCAATGGTTAGGGCCAACTTAACATTCTGTTCAACCAGAAGGATGGAAATTTTCTCCTCCCGGTTCAATTTTGTCACAATATTAAAAATTTCATGAATCAGCATGGGTGCCAGACCCATGGAGGGCTCATCCAGCAGTACCAGTTTGGGCTCGGTCATCAAGGCCCGCCCCACTACCGCCATCTGCTGCTCACCACCACTGACAAACCCGGCGGTTTCATTTCTTTTTTCAAGGAGCCTTGGAAAATAGTGATACACCATTTGAAGGCCGTCCTTGACCGATCCGGTTTTTCTAAGATGGGCACCCACCTTAAGATTTTCTTCAACCGTCAGATGTTCAAATACCCTGCGCCCTTCAATCACCTGAACAATACCGGCTTTGGCGATGTTGGCGGCTCTTTGGTGATGAATGAGTTTTCCTTCATACTCAATGCCGCCATCGGTTACTTCCCCGTCTTCAGTTTTCAGCAGACCGGAAATGGCTTTAAGGGTCGTGCTTTTCCCTGCGCCATTGGCGCCCAGAAGGGCCACCATGCCGCCACGGGGAACCTCGATTGAAACGCCTTTAAGCACCAGAATAACCTCATGGTACTTAACCTCAATGTTCTTGATTTTAAGGATTGCCTCTGGTGTCTCCAAGACATTACCTCCAAACGTGATGATTTAAAAGGGCAGTTAGACAAAAGAATGTTCTTTGATTAATAGCCGAAAAAACCGCCTTCTGCTTCGGTTTTATCCCAGAGATCAGGCCACCTTTTTTTCAGATCAACAGCGTCAACCACTACAAATTTGCCGCCTTTCCATTCCTGAACAATGCAGCCGGTGGCGGGGCGATGATCTTTGTCGGTATAGCTAATCGGTGCGGCGCCCAGTCCGATATCAAAATTCCGCATGGTCTCAAAACCTTCTTTCATGATCTTGGGGCCTGCGTCTTTCTTGGTGATATCAACACCTTTTGCGTCGGCCCGTTTCAAAGCTTCCCACAACACCAGGGCATCACCCCAGGCCTGAACAGTCCGAATCAGCCTTTTGCCGATGGGCACACCGGGGCTGTATTTTTCAGCGGAAGAAACCACCAGGTCCATGTTTTTCACATCCTGACCGAAAAATGCACAAGGGGTAGCACCCATAACACCTTCAGCCGCCTCGCCGGCCAGACGGGGCAGGTTCTCGTCAAATCCCCAATTGTTGACAATCCAGCCCGCTCCCAACCCAAGGGCATAAGCGTCCCGAACCGTTGCCGCAACACTCATGGTGGTATTGCCGTGCCACACCACGTCGGGTTTAAAACCTTTCAGAGCCATCACCTGGCTCTTGGTATCCAGAGCAAAAAGGGAGACGTCCTGGTCCGGGCCGATCTCAAATCCCAGCAGTTTGGCCTGGTTCTTGATGGCCTTTATGGGTGCCGAGCAATAGGGTGAAGCAAACATGTAACAGCAGGCCATGCGGGGTTTCCGTTTTCCAAAATCCGGATGTTTGGACCATTTCTTGTCAAACCATGCGGTCAGGCAAGATCTGGCATTGGTGGAATAATCCGATGAAAAGAAGAGATTGTAGGGCGTTTTCGCAGGATTCGTCAAATGGGCCGAATAGGATGCGGACACATAGGGAACCTTATCCTTGTTGACGGTGGGTGAAAGGGCTTCCGTGTCACCGGTTCCCCAACCCATAATGGCCACACTTCCCAACCTTTTCAGCATTTTATATTTGGTGATGGCCTCGGGAATCCGATAGCCATAATCAAACCATGTGTATTTAATTTTCTTGCCGTTGACACCGCCTTGGCTGTTAATATATTTGAAGGCGTCCGCCATGCCGATGGCATAATCTTTACCCACATCGGACGTGGCGCCGGTGCAATCCATAAGCCCCCCGACCCGGATATCCTTTGCCGCTGCCACCGTACCAAAAGCCGTTAGAAGCACCACCGCCAGCAATAGAACCCCTAGTTTTGTGAAAATACTCTTTTTCATAAATTCTCCCCCTTATACGCTATTTATGGAACTTTCATGCCAACCCGTACCAACGAAGATACGAAACGTCATTTAAATGAAAACATTCACCCCCTTTCCAGAACAGCGTAAAATTAAACACCGGCTAAACTTCGCCACATGCAAAGTTTTGTATCCATACCACGCGTCACATTTGAAAATACCTGCCAAACTAGTACGAAAACGGCCAGAGGTTGAAATAATTTTTGGCCTGCCACCACCGGTAGGCAAGACCATTGGGTTCATAAATTAAAAAGGCACAGATGGCCAGCCCGAAGGCCATGTCCTTGATGTAGGCAAAATCCATCAGGAGCTGTGGAAAATAATCTGCCAGGGGAAGGACAGCCAACTGAAGAAATTCCATTACCACCACCATGAAAATGGAACCAAAAACAGCCCCCTGAATGGACCCCACGCCGCCGATGAGAATGACCCCCACAAGCCAAAGGGACAAAAACCATTGAAAATGCTCAGGGCTGAGCGCTGCCGTATTGCAAACCCAGAAGGCGCCTGCCACGCCCGCCATGAATCCGGCCACGAAAAATGCTAGAAGTTTATACCAAATAATATTGATTCCCAGCGCTTCGGCGGCGATATCGTTATCCCTGATGGCCACCCAGGCCCGACCCGGTTTGGAACGGAGCAGGTTGGCCAGAACAATAATCATCAGGGAAAGAAGCACCACCATGACCAAATAGACGCTCAACTCATTGTCAATGACCCAGGGCCCGATCTTGATGGTGCCTGGCGGCAGAGAAAAGGCCTGCCCTCGCCCGCCGATCTGGCTGATGTACTGGGTTAAAATGAAATCCACCGTAATGAATTGGGCCGCCATGGTGGTCAAAATCAGATAAAATCCCTTAACCTTGACGGAAGGCAGCCCAAAGAGCACACTCCAGAGTCCGGCCACGATGCCCGCCACCACAATGCTTACGGGATAGGCCACTCCGGTATCCAGCATAAACTGGGGCCAGGGAAAACTCAGTATCAACATGGTACTGGTATAGGCCCCCACCGCAATAAACGCGGCATGACCCAGGGTCAGCAAGCCCGCGTAGCCAATGAGCAGTTGTACGCCCAGTGCCCCCATGGCCGTGTATCCCACCATGGTGGCCACGCTGATCCAGTAGCCGTCAAACAGAAGGGGAATTCCCACAAAAGCGACCAGCAAAAGCAGAATCATCTTTCCTTTAATGAACTTGGTCTGCCACCACCCTTGATCTTCCCGGTAATTCTGATGGTAATCACCGCAAGGCAACCATACGCTGCTCATAAATCCCCCCTACTCAATTTTCAACTGCATATTTTTTACGATTCACAAAAAAACCCTTCTTCCGCTACACCCTTTCAATTCGTTCCCACCCCCAAAGGCCATAGGGTTTGAATAAGAGAAAGACCGCCATAAAAACAAAGGGCACAATCTCTTTAACGCCCCCTGGGAAATAGGCATCGAGATAGGTGCCTGAAAAATTCTGAAGTAATCCGATCAGAATTCCTCCCACAATGGCGCCAGGCACAGAGTTCAGGCCCCCCAGCACAACTGCCGGCAAAACCAGCAACCCCAGATAGCCAACGGAAATATTAATGCCGTTGATGTTCCCCAAAAGCGCCCCCCCAACACCTGCACTCATAAAGGCGATGGCCCAGGCCGCTGCGTACACGAAGCGGGCACTGACCCCCAGAGACAGGGCCGCGGTTTCATCATCGGCCGTGGCCTGCATGGAAAGACCCCATCGGGTATATTTGAAAAAGCACACAAAAACGATCAACAGTACAATGGCCAGGATGAAGGACCAGAGATAGACGGGTGAGATTTTGAGAATGCCCACGGTAATCGGCTTGATATCAAAAACAGGCGGTTCGAAAACCCGGGTATCAGAGCCCCAGAGGTATCCGATGAGCCCTTTCAGGAAAAAAGAAAGCCCCACGGTCACCATAATGACGGCCAGGATAGGCTCACCGATCAGCCTGTCCAGAAATATCCGCTCCGTCAGAAATCCCAGCACAATACCCACCAGGAGGGTTAGGAATACGGCCAGAATAAACGGTATTCCTATTTCATAAAAGGAATAGGTAACGTAGGCCCCAATAAGGGTCAATTCCCCCATGGCCAGATTCAGGACACCTGAACATTTGTAGATGAGAACCCATCCCAGGGCCACCAGGGCATAGATGCCGCCGACCATAATCCCCGTGGTCAAGCTCATAAAAAACAGCTCCATTCGCTTCCTCCTCGTTAATCTTTTGGCCTGCTGAACTAAATGTTGAGTTTCTGAATCCGCAAATCGGTTTTGATGCGCTGCTCCCGCCCATCTTCATAGGTAATGGTGGTATCCATATGCACCACATCGGCATCGGAATAAAGCGCATCCACGATATCCTTGTATCGGTCGGTCACAAAAGCGCGGCGAAGCTTTGACGTTCGCGTCAACTCTTCATCATCCGCATCAAATACTTTGTAGAGATTGACAAATCGATTGATTTTTGCCGGAACCGGCAGGTCTTTGTTGGCTTCTTCAATCTGCTTCTGGACCAGATCATAAACCTCCGGTTTTTGCGATAGTTCGGGATAGCTGGTATAGTTGAGCTTGCGATCATCCGCCCATTTTCCCACCACCGCATAATCAATACACATCACCGCGGTGATAAATTCCCTTTTGTCCCCGATGGCCCAGGCCTCTTCAATGAAGGGGCTGAACTTCAGTCTGGTTTCAAGGTATTGGGGTGAAAATGGCCTGCCGTCATTTAAGGTCATGACGTCTTTGGAACGGTCAAAAACGACCAGATGACCGTCTTCGTCAATAAATCCTCTGTCCCCGGAATGAAGCCAGCCATCCACCAGGGTTTCCGCCGTCGCCTCATCGTTCTTGTAGTACCCCAGAAAGACAGAAGGGCTTTTGGAAAGGATTTCGCCTTCTTCGTTTATTTTGACCTCGGTTTCCGGAATCGGTGTCCCCACTGTATCGAACTTGACATCCCCATCCCGGTGAACAATGGAAATACCGGCAATCTCGGTCTGCCCGTAAATCTGCTTGAGGTTAACCCCCAGAGCGTGAAAAAACCGGAAATGGTCAGGCCCCATGGCGGCACCGCCCGTATAGCAGTGTCTCAGCCTTGAAAGCCCCAGATGGTCTTTGAGCTTCTTCTGCATGATGATCAACGCGAACCAGTTCAGCACTTTCTGGGAGAGAGGAACCGGTTTTTTGTCGAACTTGAGGTCAGCCGCCTTATAGCCAATTTTCGTAGCTAATTCATATATTTTCCGTTTAATCCAAGTGGAATCGATGTATTTGACCTGAACCTGACGCGTCATCCCTTCATAGAGCCTGGGCGGTGCAAACATCACATGGGGACCGATCTCTCGAATATTTTCCTGAGCCGTATCCGGTCCTTCCGGAAAATTAAGCGTGTATCCCACCTGAAGCCCACAGGAAATGGACATCATCTGCTCTCCGATCCATGCAAAAGGGAGGTAGGAAACAAAATCGTCAGTGTCGTAACACGGGTCAACAGCCATCAAATTATGTCCCATTGTCAACATATTCCAATGGCTTAAAAGCACCCCTTTCGGCAGAGAAGTGGTTCCCGAGGTATAGAACAGCAGGCACACATCATCTCCGGTGCCCTGTTCGACGAGCTTTTCAAAAAGCTCCGGCTCTTTTTGATCCAGTTCCCGACCCAGCTCCTTTACTTTCTTCAGGCTCATGAGAAAATCCTGGTGGTAGTTCCGCATCCCTTTGGGATCATCCCACAGGATATTCTTCATTTTCGGGCACTCACCTTTGATGGAAAGCGCTTTGTCCACCTCTTCCTGGCTTTCCCCGACAAAAATCTTGGTATCCGAATGGTCGATGATGTATTTGACTTCATCCATCATGCAGTCTTGGAACAGCCATACGGCAACACCGCCGGCACAAAGGGCCGCCATCTCCGCCCAGAGCCCTTCGGGTCGGTTGTCGCCGATCATGGCGACCTTGTCGCCCGGCTTCAAACCCAGGCTGACCATACCCAGAGCAATGTATTTGACATTGTCATAATAGTCCTGCCAGGTAAAAGGGATCCAGATACCGAACTCTTTTTCCCTCATGGCCACCTTGTTCTTGCCGTATTTTTTGCATTGCTTGACAAAAAGTTTGGGGATCGTGAGGTCCTTGGTGATTTCTATTCCAGCTCCAGTCATCTTGTCATTTACCTCCTTGTGGAATACAGATCATCTTCACCCAGGTACGCCTTGACGACCTCGGGGTTTCGCTGGACCTCCTCGGGCGTTCCATCGGTAATCTGAACCCCGAAATTCAGCACGTTGACGCGGTGAGAAATATCCATTACCACTCCCATGTCATGCTCCACCAGAATACAGGTTACCCGCCACCGTTTTTCTTCGTTAATATCCAAAATAAAGCGGGCCATATCCTCTACTTCTTCCAAATTCAATCCGGCCAGCGGCTCATCCAGTAACAGCAGTTCCGGGTTCAGCGCCAGCGCCCTTCCCAGTTCCACGCGCTTTTGAAGCCCATAGGGAAGCATGTGTGCAGCTTTGTCTCGAATACTTTGGATCTCAAGGAGGTCGATAATCTCCTCTTCTATGAACTTCCGGCTCTCCACCTCTTCCTTTTTGGTTTTGCCCACGTATATGGACCCGCTCACAATGCCACTTTTGAGGTGGATATGTCTTCCCAAACGAATATTGTCAAGGACGGTCATACCGCCGAACAACTCCAGCTTTTGAAAAGTCCTTGAAAGCCCCCGTTCGGCCCGCTGAAAAGGCCTGAGATCGTTTACACGATCGCCTTTCAGGTAGATATCACCTTTTTGAGGTTTATACAGGCCATTGATACAGTTCATCATGACCGTTTTGCCGGCACCGTTCGGCCCGATAATGGAATGGATCTCCCCCTTTTTGACTTCCAGATTCACACCGGCCAGCGCAACCACTTTACCAAAAGACATATGGACGTCTTCCAGTTTCAAAATGGTATCGCCTTCCTTGATCTGCCCCCCATGAACCATAATAACAGGCCTCCATTTCGTGAAACGATAGAGTATTTATCTCTTGACTACGTTTTCTTGAATTCTGAAAATCGGGACGGTAGCCCTCAAAAATCCGCGAACTACGCCCCTGAATGGATTGGGCCAGGAAAAAGGCACAATCAAACTTCCTATGAAAGTAAAACCACTGACAAGCTTACTCAACCAGATAATCCCCCCAAAACTGACGCAAACACGAATATTGACAGGGATATTGAAAACAAAGGCAATTCCGATCTTAACGAGCTTACAGCATTACTCCCTTGCCATTTTTTTGTCAACCCGTTTTAAGCTAAAATATGGGGATTTTCGGTTTCACAGTTTCACTAAAACGTGGATAGACAAACACCTAAAAAAGTGAATGTGTTGTTTTAGGGATCAGGTGCTTATGGCATTGGTCCATGAAAAATTCATCGGTCATACCGGCAATAAAGTCCCTGACCTTCCCCGCCTCAGGCGTTTTTTCCCGGTAACTGTCTGACATCCCTTTCAAAAATTCTTGATAAATCACTGATGCCTCGCCGTTTTTGTCAAGATCCTCATATAGTTTTTCAAAAAGAAGCGAAAACATAAGTTTTACTTTGGATGTCTGTTTCTTGACCCGCATGTTTTTGTAGATGTGTTCCTGATTGAATTTTTTCAGCTGCTGCAGTGCATCTCCAACGCGAGCACTGAAATTTAAACTCGGCCGGTCCAGGCTGTTGGCCACCAGGTCCTCAACCAAATTGTAGACGATGGTGCCGTTGCTGTTACCCAGAATAGATGTGCAACCATCGGGAATATCGTCCCTTTGAATCAACTCCAGTCGAATGGCATCTTCAATATCCCGGCCGATATAGCTGATGGTGTCCGCCATCCTGACAACACAGCCTTCCAGCGTCATAGGAACCACATCGAGGAAGGGATCTTTTGACTTTATTTCCATTTCTCGAACCAGGTCATCAAATCCCGCTTTCTTCAGGGGTTCCAGAAACTGAGAGTGAAGTTCTCCATCGTGACAGAAAATACCATCGAGCACCTGTAGCGAAAGGTTGCAACCGCTTCCTTTCTTTTCAATATTCTCCAAAAATCGCACACTCTGGATGTTGTGAAGGAAACTGCCAACACCATAGGCCTCGCAGAGTTCGGAAAGGAACCGTTCTCCGTCATGGCCAAATGGCGTGTGGCCAATATCATGGCCCAAGGAAATGGCTTCCGTCAAATCCTCGTTGAGCCTCAGAAGCCGGGAAATGGTCCTTGCAATCTTGCTGACCAATTGCACATGTAGTACGCGGTGGGTAATATGATCGTTTTTGATAAGATAAAACACCTGTGTTTTGTCGATATATCTGGAATAGGCCATGGAATGAAGGATTCTGTCCGTATCAAGAGAGAAGTTCTGCCGGTGGCCCATCAGAATCCGTTTCTCTTCCCTTCTTCGCACAGCATTGCGGCTTAAACAGGCCCATGGAGACAGGATTTCCTGCTCTTTTTCATCCAATTTCAGCCTGATATCCAGAAGGCGTTTTTCGTACATCACTCCTGTGCTCCCCCTTTTTTGTCACCCTCCTTATCACTGGCCGCATTTTTCGCGCCCTTTTGCCTGTAAACGTCTTTCAAATCACGCCAAACCGTTTTTCCCGTATTTGCAAGGGTGTCATTGGCCAGAGACGCTGCCTCTCGTGCCTGTTTCGCCAAAATCTCATCGGGTGGGACCGTTTTGCCTTTCCTCTTATATCCCCATTTCAGTATGGAACGAACAGCGCTGGTTTCCATCTCTTCAGCAAGATGCCTGATCTTGTCTTTCATTTCTTCATCCATAATAAATCTCTTTCGACCTGAACATTTTTTTTGTTGCAAAAAAAAACCGGCAATAGTATAAGTCTCAGTTCATTAAATTCAGGGATTTACCAACGGCTAATTGCAAAATGCGCACAAGGTTTAGTTTTCACCGGGCGAATTTGAGCAATTGGTCAAAGGCTGTCTAGAGAATCATACCAAGACAGTCACATTAGCTCAAGGGCATATTTCACTGCCCTAAAACCACAGTCCCGGATTGTTGCCAGGTGCCTTTTTTACCGGAATCACCCTGTTTCCCAAGAACCGGGTGAAAGCGAAAGAAAAGGTGCAAGATTTTCCGGGTCGAGGAAAAACCGGCATAGAGGCCTGAAAGGCCTCGAAAAAGGAGGAAAAAATGTCAGCCATCAACATGAAACAGCTTTTGGAAGCAGGTGTCCATTTCGGACATCAAACAAGACGTTGGAACCCCAAAATGAAACCTTACATCTTTGGGGCAAGAAATGGAATTCACATTATTGATCTGCAAAAAACGGTCAGACTTTTCAAAACCGCATATGACTTTGTGGTCAAAACAGTTGCCGACGGCTATCCGGTTCTTTTCGTGGGAACCAAAAAGCAGGGGCATGATTCTGTTATTGAAGAAAGTGAACGATGTGGAATGTTTTTCATGGTTAACCGTTGGCTGGGTGGCACCCTGACCAATTTTCAAACCATCAAAAAGAGTATCAACCGATTGAAAGAACTTGAAAAGATGAAAGAGGACGGTTCCATCAATCGATATACCAAAAAAGAAATTCTTAAAATGGAAAAAGAACTTTCCAAACTGGAAAAAAACTTAGGCGGCATCAAAAACATGGATGAAATCCCGGGAGCTGTTTTTGTGGTCGATCCCAAAAGAGAAAAGATTGCCGTCAAGGAAGCCCGTAAACTGGGCATCCCCGTGGTTGCCATTGCCGATTCAAATTGTGATCCGGACGATATCGACATGATCATCCCCGGAAATGACGATGCGATTCGCGCCATCAGGCTGATCACATCAAAAATTGCCGATGCCTGCATTGAAGGCCACGCCATTGCCGAGCAACGCCTTAAAGCAGAGGATGCGGCTAAAAAGGAACAGGAAGCAGCGGCAGTGGAAGAAAAAGCTGAAGCTTCCGCCGGTGAAGACGGTGGTCCCGAGGTCATTATTCTGCCAAAAACGGAAACTGTAACAGCAGATTCCGATGCACCGGCTGCCTCCGAAGACAACCAAACCAATTAAATAACCATAAGGGAGATGTAAATTGGCCATATCCGCTACACTCATCAAAGAGTTAAGAGAAAAAACAGGCGTGGGAATCATGGACTGCAAGGCCGCTCTCACCGAATGCGACGGCGACCTTGATCAAGCAGTGGATCACTTGAGGAAAAAAGGCATTGCCACCGCGAAAAAGCGCGGTGGACGGGAAACGTCTCAGGGGCAGGTGCAAGCCTACATTCATGCCGGCGGTAAAATCGGTGTTCTCGTTGAAGCAAACTGTGAAACAGATTTCACAGGAAAGACAGACGATTTTTCAGCGTTCGTCAAGGATATTGCGATGCAGATTGCAGCGACTAGCCCCATTGCCATCGATCGGGAAAACGTGCCGCGGGATATCCTGGAAAAAGAAAAGGATATCTATGCCACCCAGGCCAAAGAGTCGGGGAAACCCGAAAACGTCATTGAAAAAATTGTCGAGGGAAAACTGAAGAAATTTTACTCGGAAGCTTGCCTTCTGGAACAGACTTTTGTCAAGAATTCGGACATTACCGTTCAGGACCTGGTAAATGAGCTCATCGCCAAAACCGGTGAGAACATTGTTATCAAACGGTTTGCAAGATTCCAGTTGGGAGATTCATAGATCAGTTGATCTCTAAATTTCCTAAAAGCCAAAGTGTTAAGCGTAATTATATGGCGCCGGAACCGCNTTATGGTTCCGTCGCTTAAAACGCCAGGAGAAGCGTCATGAAAGATGAAATCCTTTCCGAGCTGCGCCAGAAAATGAACAAGGCTGTCGATGCCCTTAAGAAGGACTTCCTTAAAATCAGGACCGGCAGGGCCTCCACGGCGTTGCTCGATGGCATCAAAGTTGAGTGCTATGATACACAGATGCCCATCGATCAGGTTGCCACCATCTCTGCTCCTGAAAGCCGCCTGATCACTATTCAGCCTTGGGATCAGTCCATCATGGGAAATGTGGAAAAAAGCATCCTGAAATCTGAATTGGGGCTCACCCCCATGAACGATGGAAAAATCATTCGCATATCCATCCCCGCTTTGACCGAGGAAAGGCGAAAGGAACTGGCCAAACTGGCCAGAAAAATGGCGGAAGAAAATAAGATTTCAATCCGGAACTTCAGGCGGGAAGCCAATGATATGTATAAGGAGTTGAAAACTGAGAAAGAAATCAGCGAGGATGAGCTTTACCGCTACCAGGATGAAGTTCAGAAAATAACGGATGAGTTCATCAAGAAAGTGGATGAAACGACCGCTCAAAAAGAAGAGGAGATCATTGAATTCTGATACATGACATCGAACATGAGCAAAGAAAGCCTGCCAAAGCATGTCGCCATTATCATGGACGGAAACGGCCGATGGGCGGAAAAGCACGCTTTCCCACGTGTCAGAGGGCATCGAAAGGGAGCGGAATCTGTCAGGACAATCGTCACACTCTGCCGTAAACTGGGCATTTCGTACCTTACCCTTTACGCTTTTTCGGAAGAAAACTGGAAAAGGCCCCCCCACGAAGTAAACGCGCTCATGAAACTCCTTGGGAGTTTTCTGAAACGCGAACTAAAAGAAATGAAAGAAAACGGCATCCGCCTGAACGTGATCGGCCGGACCGAAAAGCTTCCCGCCACCACCAGAGAGGTCCTGCTGAACACCATTCGTCAAACTTCCCATGGCGGCGAAATGGTTTTGACCCTCGCGCTCAGTTATGGGGGCAGGCAGGAGATTCTAGATGCGGTTCGACTACTGGGTCGCAAGATTAAGAGCGGCCACATCAATCCCGATGACATTTCTGAAGATCTCTTTTCAAACAGCCTCTATACCTCGGGGATGCCCGATCCGGATCTTGTCATCCGAACCAGCGGGGAATACCGGATTAGCAATTTTCTGCTCTGGCAGATTTCTTACAGTGAAATCTACGTCACGCCTACCCTGTGGCCTGAATTTGGTGAAGCAGAATTCTTGAAAGCGCTTGCGGAATACCAGAGAAGGGACAGGAGATTTGGCGCTGTCGCGACCACATAACCAGAATTTTTGGGGCTACTTATCAAAATGCATCTGAAACGGTGGCTTACGGGCATCATCTGTGTCCCGATCCTGATTTTCATGATCGGTTTCGGCCCCAGATGGCTCTTTTACATGCTTCTTTGCGCTGCCGCTTTGGTCGGTCTCTGGGAGTTTTATAAGGTCACCGCACCCGGACTCTCCCCTTATATCAAATGGATCAACAGCGCTCTGGTGGTTATGCTCTTTTTTGCCGGTTACATGCGGCAGGCGATGCTGTTACCGGGCATCATAGTCCTTTTGGCGTTTTTTCCCATGGCCCTGGAGGTGTTTACCTACTCCGGTGAAAACAGGAAAGAAACAGCCTTTAATAGTATGGCGGCACTTTTGGGACCGGTTTACGCCGCACTCCCCCTGGCGCTGCTCATGTTTATTGACATGCGCCCTCAGGGCCATCTCTGGATTTTTTTTCTGCTGGCCGTGGTTTTTGCCGGCGATACCGGTGCGTTTTATTTTGGCAAGACATTTGGCAAGCACAAGCTTCACAAGCGGGTAAGCCCTGGAAAAACCTGGGAAGGCGCAATCGGCGGGCTGTTTTCCAGCCTGTTGGCCGCCATGTTGTTTCTTAAATTCATTGATCTTCAGCCTATCAATGTCTCTCTGCTTTTAATGGTCATCACCCTTGCCATCGCCAGCCAGATCGGTGACCTGGCCGAATCCGTACTCAAAAGGAATCAGGGTGTCAAAGACTCGGGTAGCATTCTTCCTGGCCATGGTGGCATACTGGACAGAATTGACGGACTTTTATTTGCAATACCGATCCTTTTTTTCTATCTGAATACGTAACCGTCAAACATCAGAATTTGGAAGCAGGTTAACGAAAAGAAAACGATAGGTCAATTGAGAGCCCAAAGTGTTCTCATCATGCCGGACTTGATCCGGCATCCAGAAATCACTTGTCACTGATAAAACTCTGGATTCCGGCTTTCGCCGGAATGACGACAACGGCTCTAGGATTTTCATTATTAAACAGGTCATAAAATGAAGAATTTAGCCATATTGGGATCCACCGGTTCAATCGGCGTGAATGCGCTTAAGGTCGCTTCCGCCCACCCGGAAAGATTTCGCGTTCTCGCCCTTTCCGCCGGCAAAAACATAGAACTTCTGAGAGAACAGATAGAGATTTTCAAGCCCAAGGCGGTTGCCGTTTTGAATGAACCCCTTGCTTTGGAGCTCAAGAAGGCTCTAAACGGCAGGGACCTTCCTGAAATTTTTTTCGGCCCCGATGGTTTCAAACATTTGGCGAGGATGGATCATGTGGATACCATTATTTCGGCCATAACCGGCGCCGCAGGCCTCATACCGACCTATGAAGGCATCCGCGCCGGAAAAGAAATCGCCCTGGCCAACAAAGAAACCATGGTCATGGCGGGCCCCCTGGTCCTGAGCGAAGCGGAAAAACAAGGGGTTTCCATTCTGCCCGTTGACAGTGAACACAGTGCGATCTTTCAATCTCTGCAAGGTCATCACAAGAAAGACTTAAAACGCATTATCCTCACCGCTTCAGGCGGTCCTTTCAGAAGCATGACACTTGAGCAAATGTCAGGGGTTACTGCCGAACAGGCATTGAAACACCCCAATTGGGAAATGGGTCCGAAAATCACCATTGATTCGGCCACCATGATGAACAAGGGGCTTGAGATCATCGAAGCAAAATGGTTGTTCGACCTGCAAATGGAACAAATTGACGTTCTCATACACCCTCAGAGCATCGTTCACTCCATGGTGGAATATGAGGACGGTTCGATTATCAGCCAAATGGGCATCCCGGACATGATGACCCCCATCGCCTATGCCCTTGCCTACCCCAGGCACATCAAGACGGGACTTCCATACCTTGAGCTTGAAAAGGTTGGGGATCTCAGTTTCGAAAAACCGGATCTTAACCGATTCAGATGCCTCGCCCTGGCATTGAAAGCAGCTTCGGCCGGTGAAAGCATGCCCGCCGTATTGAACGGTGCCAACGAAATCGCAGTGGATGCATTTTTAAAAGGGAAGATCGGATTTCTGGATATTCCCAAACTGATCGAACAAACCATGGAAGCGCACAGACCGTATCCCATTGACCACATTGATTCGGTCATTGCAGCTGACAACTGGGCACGCGAAAAAGCAATGGAAAACCTTAGAGCGTACTGATATCGAGTAAACCCATGCATTATTTTATTTACTATGTTCTTCCCTTTCTGGTTGTTCTGGGGATTTTAATTTTTTTTCATGAACTGGGACATTTCCTGGTTGCCAAACATTTCGGGATTAAAGTCTTGAAGTTTTCCCTCGGTTTCGGCCCGAAAGTCCTGGGCAAAAAGATAGGAGACACCGAATACCTCATCTCAGCCGTCCCGTTGGGCGGATATGTGAAAATGCTCGGCGAAAGCGATGATGATGATGAAGATCCCATCTCTCCCGAGGATGTGCACAGGTCTTTCAGCCACAAACCTCCCCTTCAAAGAATCGCGGTTGTATTGGCAGGACCCATATTCAACCTGCTTCTGGCGCTCTTCATTTTCATCGCATCTTTCGGTTTTTCCGGAATGCAGGTCCTGACCACTGAAATCGGGCAGGTCCGTGAGGGATCGCCGGCCGACAAGGCAGGACTCAAAAAAGGCGACCTGATTGTATCCGTTGACGGTATGGATACGGATACCTGGCCACAGCTCAAGGGTCTGGTTGAGGAAAACAAAGGGGAACCCATTGAAATAACCCTTTTGAGAAATGGGCAACCCCTGACGGTTACCGTCATTCCCGAAATGAGCGTGGTCAAAAATATCTTTGGGGAAGAAATAAAAACGCCACTGCTGGGTGTTGTCTCGGCCGGATCCCTCAGGGAAATTGAACTGGGCCCTTTAGGGGCACTAAAAGAGGGCTTTCTTAAAACCTGGGAAATCATAAAACTGACCTGCCTAACGGTGGTCAAGCTTTTCCAGGGGATTGTCTCCATCAAAACCCTTGGCGGCCCCATTCTGATCGGTCAGATGACCGGCCAACTGGCCGAACAAAGCTGGGCCTACCTCATCCCTTTCACGGCGGTTATCAGCATCAACCTGGGTATTTTAAACCTGTTGCCCGTGCCGATTCTGGACGGTGGGTTTATTGTCTTTCTGCTCATTGAGCTGATCATCGGTCGCCCCCTGAACGTCAGAAAGCGGGAGTTTGCTCAGAAACTGGGGGTCGGACTCCTGGTATTGCTCATGATCGTCGTCATCTACAACGATATCGCAAGAATTCTTCAATAGCGGATTTTAATTCATACCATGATCCTCGCGCTGAATACCTCGACCCGGCAATGCAGTATCGCGCTCTTAAATATGGACCGCACGGTTATTGCCGAACAACTGATGTTCGAAGGAAAAGGCCACTTCAGCGGTCTCATGCCCGCCATTGATGAGCTGATCAACGGCTTTGGGTTGAACCATAAAGACATTAAAGGCGTCGCCGTGGCCACCGGGCCCGGCAGTTTTACCGGTCTTCGGGTAGGCCTCTCCCTGGCAAAAGGATTCTGCCACGCCCTTCAAGTCCCTGTCTTCGGCATCTCCAGCCTAAAAGCCCTGGCTTTTCAATTGCCCTTGACACCTCACCCCATCGCACCGCTTCTCTCTTCAAGACGCGGGGAAGTTTTCACAGCCCTTTTTCTCTGGAACCGTGAAAACGGGCTTGAGCGAAAAGAAAAGGACAATTGCTTCAAGCTGGAAGCCATACCTTCCCTGTTCACGGACAACACTGTTTTCGTGGGAAATGACTTTTTGACCCAGGGCGCCCGGCTGAAGGAATTGATCGGAAACCACACCCGGATCGCCCCACCCCAATGCTGGCAATTGAGGGCCTCTTCCATAGGCGCCCTGGCCCTTATCCGTTTTGAGGCCGGGGACCTGGACGACCCCAACAACTTGGTTCCCCGATATTTCAGGCCCCCTGATATAAGACCCCAACCAGCATTTCCCGCCGATAAATAATCCGTGCTGCCAACACGTCATGCGTTGACAAGCCCATTCAAAATAAATATAACAGCAACAACGTTACGTCACCTGAGGTATCACACATGAACAAAGAAAACCGCATCAACAACAAGCTCCCTCTGGCGAGAGAGGGCTTCCCGTTCATATTCATTGGAATCGGAACAATCGTCATTTTTGCAGCTTTGGGCTGGATGACGCTGACCATCATAGCGAGTATCATCACACTTTTCGTAATCTACTTTTTCAGAGACCCTGAACGACACCCTTTGGAAGCGAAAAATGCTGTATTTTCCCCCGCTGACGGGCGTATCCTGGAAACCAGAAATGTGATCGGCGAAGACAACCCTCCGGGCCAATCGTCCATCAAGGTCTCCATTTTCATGAACGTCTTTAATGTTCATGTGAACCGAATACCCATTGAGGGAACCATTAAAGCGGTTTCCTACCATCCAGGAAAATTTCTTTCAGCTGACCTGGACAAGGCATCGGAACAGAATGAAAACAATCGAATCACCTTGAAAACGGATGATTCACGGGAAATCATGGTCATACAGATCGCCGGTCTGGTGGCAAGACGCATCGCCTGCTGGATTCAGAAAGGGGACACGGTCAAAACCGGTCAAAGATTCGGCCTCATTCGATTTGGGTCCAGACTGGAGGTTTTTCTGCCTGAAGACAGCAATATTGTGGTTCAAATCGGGCAAAAGGTCAAAGCGGGAGAGACGGTTATCGGTTACCTCAGCTGAAATGAAAATCACCGGTGGCCAAATAAAGGGAAGGGTTTTATCGGCACCCAAAAATCTTGAAATTCGGCCCAGCAGCAACAAGGTAAGAGAAGCGATCTTCAATATCATTGGTCAGGATCTTTCCGGCACAAAGGTGCTGGATATGTTTTCGGGCACGGGGCTTCTCGGGTTGGAAGCGTTGAGCAGAGGCGCGGTGCTTGCGGTATTTGTCGATTATGCAAAACAATCCCTCGCGCTCACCCAGAAAAATCTTGCGCTGTGTGGATTCGAACAAAGAGGGCGTTTGTGTAAATGGGACCTGTCAAAGGGGCTTCCTAGGACGCGGCATTTTCTAGACGCTACTTATGACCTGGTGTTTTTCGATCCCCCCTATCGCAGTCACCTGGGAGCGGGGTTAATCGAAAAACTATCCGTTTCAGCACAACTGGCTCCCGGCGCCCTCATCATTTTGGAAACCGGCAAGGATTCAGACCCAGAGCAATTTCCGGCGTTAAATTTTATTGAAACCCGAATCTATGGAGATACAAAGCTCCACATCTATAAAAAAAAGGACCCTTCATGAAAAAAAATATCGCTGTCTACCCCGGCTTTTTCGATCCGATCACCAACGGACATCTCAGTATTGTTTCGAGAGCGCTTGAAATATTCGATAAATTGATTATCGCCATTTTGAACAATCCCAAAAAGGTCCCGCTGTTTTCCATTCAAGAACGAATTGAAATGATTCAAAACGCCGTCCATCAGAATTCCAGAATTGAAGTGGATACCTTCGACGGACTTCTGGTGGATTACGCCATCAAGAAAAATTCCAACGTGGTTCTGCGCGGATTGCGAGCACTTTCGGATTTCGAATATGAATTTCAGATGGCGCTGATGAATCGAAAGCTCAACCGCGATGTGCAATCCATTTTCCTCATGACGGATTATAAGTGGTTTTATATCAGCTCAACCATTATCAAAGAAGCCGCAAGCTTTGGCGGAGATGTGAGCGGCCTGGTTCCGGATATCGTCAACCAGAACCTGAAAGAAAAATTCAAAACCATAAATAATGCTTGACACTCATTTCGGCATAAGCCATATTCATTGCTCATAAAATCGTCTATCAATAAGAAATTTGTTTTGGCATTCAAGTAGAATAAATAAGCCATAGATTTTAGGTCGTCTCTTTCAGGAACTCATGCAGGAGGTTTAACGGTGGCGCTCACCAAAGAAAAAATTATTGATAATATCTATCACCAGGTCGGGCTCAGCAAAAGTCAATCCAGGGCAGCGGCTGAAGGGCTCCTTGAAATCATCAAGGAAACACTGGAAAATGGAGAGGATCTCTTAATCAGCGGGTTTGGAAAGTTTCTGGTGAAAGAGAAAGCATCAAGGCGCGGCAGAAACCCGCAGACCACAGAAGACCTGCAGCTGAGGGCGAGAAGGGTTGTGGTATTCAAAACGTCGGGAGTTCTTCGGGATAAAATCAATGCCGGTTAGCATTCACCCTAGGATCTTCAATATTTGACGTAATTCTTTTTTTGCTTCTTCGATAATGGGGTAGGAAGGGGCTGTGTTTTCAGGCTTTTCTACCTTAAATCGAAGCCTTGCCCCTTCGATGGTCATCTTTTCTTCATAAAGCAGCCGTTTGATTTCCAGCAAAGTTTCCAGGTCTTGTTTCTGATAAGTCCGCTGGTTGGAGTCGGCTCGCTGCGGTCTGATCTGGGAAAACTCGCTTTCCCAGTATCTCAGAACATAGGGCTCCACCCCTACGATGCGACTCGCTTCTCCAATACGGAAATATTTTCTGTTCTCAGGAATCCGGACCATGCTATCCATGCTGTTAGCCCTCCCTCAACCTACCTCCTGCCTTCCGTTCAATTTTCTCCACAATGGCCTCATACAAACGATTTATCGCTTCTCCATCAAGGGTACCCAAATCTGATCGAAAAGAGATCTTAAAGGAAATCGCCTTTTCCGATGGATCGATTCTCTCTCCTTCGTAGAGATCAAAAACGCTTACGGATTCAAGCAGATCACGCCCTTCTTCCTTGATAATATCAACAATGGCGTCGCACTCAGTCTTACGGTCCAACACCAGCGAAAGATCTCTATGAACGGCCGGATATTTACCAAACGGAACGAATGTCTTTTTTTGAGGAAGCGACGTCAAAAGGGATGCCACATCAATTTCAAAAAGACAGACATTTTTCACTTTCAGCTCATAGGCATCAACGAGCCCTGAAGAAGCTAAGCCAACCTGGCCAATGCGGTTATCACCACAATAAATCCCGGATGCGACATCCTGATCATATCCAGAAAGGTTCTTCTCCTGTTTGAACCGGAACCCCCCGAGTCCCAAGTTCCTCAAGAGCACTGTCAATATCCCTTTAACATCATAAAAATCAACGGGCCTTTCCGCATTGTACCAGAATTTTTCAGCATGCTCACCCACCATCATACCGGCCATACAGATTTTCTCAAGGGGTTGCACATCGTCTTCCTTGTCAAAGAAGACCTTTCCCCATTCAAAAAGCCTAAGATTTCCCCTGTCGTGAAGCATATTATACCGGGCCGTCTCCATGAGCCCCGGGATCAGGGAAGTTCGCAAAACAGACTGATCTACTGTAAGTGGATTCATGATCCTGGTAAACGCATTCAAGGCTCCCGGGGTCTCCCCCACAAGCGCACTGACGGAATCGGGAGAAACAAAACTATAGGTGATGATTTCAGAAAAACCGAAAGCCTTCATCATTGTTCTGACTTCATCTCGCAGCAGAAGGTCAGGCGATTCTGTATTTTGGGAAGGGGTGATTCGGGGAGGTATCACAGGAATATTGTCGAATCCATGGAGTCTTGCCACCTCTTCCACCAAGTCCACTTCCCGCTTGATATCCACCCTGAATGTGGGCGGTACAACCGCTAGAAAATCTTGATTCCCTTCTTCCAAAACCTCCATCTCAAGGGCCTCAAAGTAGCCTTTCATGGCCCCTTTCGAAATGGCAGTCCCCAAAATGGCATTTGCTTTTTCCGGCCTGAAAGAAATCCGGGGCGCGGTATAAGGTTTGGAATAGTTATCCACAACCCCTTTGGCCGTTACCCCGCCGGCCAGCAGGTTTATAAAATAAAGCGCCCGATTGAGGGCCGAAATCACCCCACCGATATCGGCCCCTCTTTCGAATCGATAGGACGCTTCCGTGGAGAGACCCAGCTTTTTTGACCCTCGGCGAGTGGTGATGGGGTCAAAAAAGGCACTTTCCACCAGAATGTTTTTCGTTTCAGCATAAATTTCGGAGTTCAACCCGCCCATAATACCGGCCAGCGCCACAGGCTTTTGACCGTCACAAATCAGCAAGTTTTCTGAATCCAGTTTCCGGTTCACTCCGTCCAGGGTCGTAAAAACCTCCCCTTTTTCGGCTCTGCGGACATTGATTCGATGCTCGTTCAATCTGTCATAATCAAAGGCATGAAGGGGTTGGCCCATTTCAAGCATCACGTAGTTGCTAACATCAACCAGATTGCTGATGCTTCGCACGCCGGATTGAAAGAGTCTGTAGCGCATCCAAAAGGGTGATGGCTTAAGTGAAACATCCTGAACAACCGCTGCCGCATAACGGGGACATCCATCCGGATCCTGAACGGAAATATCCGTCAATTCCTCAACTGCCGGTCCCGTTTCATTGACCCTGGTTTCTAAATTTTTCAATGGGTTGCCGGTGTTGGCGGCAATTTCCCTGGCGATACCCAGAACGCTGGTACAATCCGGCCTGTTGGGGGTTATGCTGATATCATAAACCCAATCGGGAAACGGTAACAATGAGGTGAGGGGTGTGCCGGGCATTGCGGTCTCAGGCAGAATCATAATTCCGGAATGGTCATTGGTCAGCCCCATTTCATCTTCAGCCAGCAGCATGCCCTTTGAAATCTCCCCTCGAATTCGGCTTTCTTTCATTTTTGTACCGTCCGGCAATTTTTTGCCGGGGAGAATCAATGGCGCCAGAACACCTTCGGCAGCGTTGGGAGCGCCACAAACCACCTGAACGATATCGCCTCCGGTATCTACCTGACAGAGAGAAAGACGATCGGCGTTGGGATGAGGTTGTACTTCCAGGATTCTGGAAACCAGGATGTGGTCCAGATTCCGGCCCACCTCCTCAATACCTTCAACTTCCAGACCCGCCATGGTCAGAACATGCGCGAGCTCATCGGGAGAAAGCGTGATATCAACGTGTTCTTTCAACCAGTTAAGACTTACCTTCATGGATTATACTCTGTAAGAAGCTGTTAGCGGTNAGCCTTTAGCGATTAGCTCAAAGCCTCAATGCTCCGGCTTACTGCTTTAGAATTGGCTCAAAAACTGCGTATCATTTTTGAAGAAGAGTTGAATGTCATCGATCCCATATTTCAGCATGGCAATTCGCTCCATCCCTATACCGAAAGCAAAACCGCTGTATACTTCGGGATCATAATCAACAAAACCGTACACTTCAGGATCGACCATACCGGATCCCAGTATTTCCAACCATCCTGTGTGGGAACATGTTCGGCATCCCTTTCCCCCGCAGATAACACATTGGATATCCACCTCTGCACTGGGTTCGGTGAAAGGAAAGAAGCTGGGCCTGAAGCGCAAACGGGTATCGCTGCCGAACATCTGATGGACGAAACCGCTGAGCGTTCCCTTCAATTCCCCGAAAGAAACATCCCGGTCCACCAGAAGCCCCTCCACCTGATGAAACATGGGGGTGTGGGAAACATCAGAATCGCGACGATAAACTTTCCCCGGGGCGATAACGCTGACGGGCGGTTTCTGGGTTTCCATGACGCGCACCTGAACGGGAGAAGTGTGCGTTCTCAGAACCACATTTTCGGATATATAAAAGGTATCCTGCATGTCTCTGGCCGGATGGTCCTTGGGCAGGTTCAGCGCCTCAAAATTATAATAGTCCAACTCCACATTGGGACCTTTGACAACGCGAAACCCCATCCGTGAAAAGATAAGACACACCTCTTTGATCACGGAGGTGATGGGATGCAGATGGCCGTAAAGGGGTTCTCTGCCTGGCAGCGTCACATCCACGGAGGCAACGTCTTCGCTTCTGCCGGCTTCAAGGGAGGATTTGGCCTCCTGGAAATAGCGGGAAAGGTTTACCTTGATTTGATTGGCCAGTTTACCCGCTTCCGGACGTTCATCCGGGCTCAGCGTTCCCACACTCTTCATCAGGGACGTCAGCTCACCTTTTTTCCCCAGGTATCTGATCCTGAAAGGCTCAAGATCGGACAGGTCATCGATGGCTGCAATTTCATCCCTGGCACGCTTTTCCAGTTCCAGAAGCCGGTCTTTCATGGTGTTATTCACCCGGGGCCCACCCTTTATGCGGCCATTGCGGCCAAACGGGCAAATCCCGCCGGATCATGAACCGCCATGTCGGCCAGCACCTTGCGATCCAAAAGAACACCGGCTTTGCTGAGCGCCGCCATCAACCGACTGTAGGAAAGGCCGTGAGCACGGGCCGCCGCATTGATTCTGATAATCCACAGTTTTCGAAATTCACGTTTTCGAACTCTACGGTCCCGGTATTCATACATCCCGGCCCGCATCACAGCACTTTCAGCCGTCCTGTACTGCTTGCTGTGCCCCCCACGAAATCCTTTTGCTGCCTTTAATACTTTTTTTCGTCTTCTTCTGGCTTTAAAGCCTCTTTTAACCCTTGGCATGTCAAAACCTCTTTGTTACCGTTATTTGTTCAAAATTTTGTTAAAGAAACCACAAAACTAGGCATACGGAAGCATCCGCATGACGTTTTTCAGATTCGCGGAATCCAAAACAGCTGACTTTCGCAAATTCCGTTTTCGTTTTGTGCTTTTCTTGGTCAGGATATGGCTTGAAAAAGCTTTGTTCCTTACGATTTTTCCAGAACTGCTGGTTTTAAAGCGTTTGGCCGCCCCGCGGTTGGTCTTCATTTTCGGCATAATTATCCTCCACTGCTGAATAAGGCCCTCAAGAAAAAAACAGCCCTCCTCTTAATCTTTACCAAAGGCAAAAGATCACAAAAGAAGCTGCACCCTGCCCGAGGGTTCTTATGGGTTAAATTTATTTCGGAACAATGACCATGGTCATTCGATTCCGGGCCTCTCTGGAAGGAGGCTGATCTACGGTTCCGGCATCTGCGACTTCTTCAGCCACCCTTTTCAGAAGATCATCACCGGCTTTCATAAAAGCCATCTCCCGACCCCGGAAAAAGACGCTGACCTTCACTCGGTTTTTCTTATCCAGAAAGGATCTCAAGTTCTTGATCTTAAACCCGAGATCGTGATCCTGAGTGTTGGGCCGAAGTTTAATTTCCTTCATCTGGCCGCCTCGGGTTTTCTTGCGCGCCTCTTGAACTTTCTTGCTTGCCTCATACCGGAACTTCCCATAATCCATTACGCGACAAACCGGCGGATCTGAATTGGGTGCAACCTCAACCAGATCCAACCCTGCATCTTTGGCCTGGCTCAGCGCTTCCTCAAGAGACAGAATTCCCAACTGTTCTCCATCATCGGAGATCAGTCTCACTTTCCCGGAGCGGATCTTCTCATTGATCCTTACCTCGTCAGATTTTTTTCTTATTGCCATTCCCTCCTCAGTTTGCATTCCTCGGTAATCAGGTCAATAAACTCATTTGCCCCCATCAAAGACAGATTTTGACCATTCCTTTTCCTCGGGGTTACGCCGTTATTATCGCATTCTTTGTCCCCAATAATCAACATATAAGGAATCTTTTTTACCTGGGCCTCCCTTACCTTGAGACCCAACTTCTCATTCCTGAAATCGGAATCAACCCGAATGCCCGCTGAAAGCAGTGTTTCGGTCACCTTTTCACCAAACGGAATGTTCCGATCTGTCACCGTTAGAACGGCAACCTGTACCGGGGCCAGCCAGGTGGGAAATGCCCCGGCATAATGCTCTATCAAAACCCCGATAAATCGTTCAATGGCACCCAGAATCACCCTGTGAATCATGACGGGCCGGTGTTTTTCGCCGTCTTTCCCAATGAAATTCAGGTCAAACTTTTCGGGAAGCGTGAAGTCACATTGGATGGTCGCGCACTGCCATTTTCGGCCCAGCGCATCTTCAAGTTTGACGTCGATCTTGGGACCATAAAAGGCGCCGTCACCCTCGTTAATTTCGTAATTCAACCCCAGCTCATCCATGGCTTTGATAAGCGCCTCGGTAGCCAATTCCCAGTCCTCATCGGAACCGATGGACTTTTTGGGGCGTGTACTGATTTCCAGTTCATAATCGAACTTAAAAATCCCCATGACTTCTTTTACAAAATCAAGAACCCCCTTGATCTCACCATTGAGCTGATCGGGCGTACAAAGAATGTGCGCGTCATCCTGGGTAAATTCCCTGACGCGAAAAAGACCGTGCAAAACCCCGCTTCGCTCGTGCCGGTGGACGGTTCCCAACTCAAAATACCGCTTGGGCAGGTCGCGATAGCTTCTGATCTTAGAGCCGTAAATCAGCATGTGGGAAAGGCAGTTCATGGGCTTCATGCCATAGGATAGCCCGTCAATCTCCGTAAAATACATGTTCTCGCGGTAGTTGTCAAAGTGCCCGGATTTTTTCCACAGGTCTGTCTTCAGGACCTCCGGGCCTCTCGCCAGATCGTAGCCTCTTTTGAGATGCTCCTTGATCTCAAAATCCTCCAGTATGTACCTTAGCATGGCACCGTTGGGATGCCAGACCACCATTCCGGCCCCAACTTCTTCGTAGGTACTGAATAGTTCCAGCTGAGCGCCGAGCTTCACATGATTTCGTTTGCGGGCCTCTTCCAGCATATGAAGGTGCTTTTTCAATTGCTTACGATCTGAAAAACCCACACCGTATATACGGCTCAACATGGGCCGATGCTCGTCGCCCCGCCAGTAAGCGCCGGCCACCTTGGTCAGGCTGAACGCTTTAATCATGCCGGTTGAAGGGATATGCGGACCCCGGCAAAGATCCGTAAAACTCCCCTGGGTGTAAAGGGAGACTCCCTCCGCTTCAAGGTCTTCTATGAGTTCAACCTTGTAATCCTCGCTCTGAGCCTTGAAAAATGCCACCGCATCCGAAGCTGACATTTCTTTTCGGGTAAATGGAAGATCCGCCTGAATAATCTCATTCATCTTTTCTTCCACTTGCGGCAGGTCATCCTCCTTAAAAGGCCTTTCATAATCAAAATCGTAATAGAAACCGTCTTTCACAGCAGGCCCGATGGTGACTTTCACGCCGGGAAAAATTTCTCTGACGGCCATGGCCATCACATGTGAAGTACTGTGTCGAAGGATTTCCAGGCCCTCATCAGAATGAAGATAAATGGGCTCCAACTCCGTGTTGGTACCGATCTCCGTTGAAAGATCACCGGGGATACCGTTGATCTTCACCGCCACCACACGGTCCAGTCCGCCCACTTTCAAGTGCTTTAGCGCTTCGAAAGCCGAAAGCGTTTCCGCCTCCACCTGTTGAACATCCTTGCCTTTTAACCCAACAGAAAATACTTTCATAAGGAGAACCATCAAAGAAAATAAGGCATCTGAAGTGAAACGATCACTTCCCAAGATGCCTCATACATGTCAACATCGACGTTTAAATGACCTTCACAAAAAAATCAGCCCGCTCCCGAAAAGCCAAGTGTCGCTCAAAAAGGATTTAAAGCAACCGCCAAGGTGGGGCAAAGACCCAACCAACCCTTTGATTTTACTGGCATGAAGCACAAGCGAGAATTAGATTTAGAGGACAAATTCAGCCAAGCCCAATAATATCCGGGTTTTATAAACAATAACATGATGAAATGCAAGAGAAAAATGTCCAACACGCAAATTCCCATTTATATCCGAAACTCACGTGTGTCTGTAACCGTTTCAATCCTGCTGAAACAGCCGTTCGGGGTCTCCATGAAAAGGTATATTCAAAAATATCTTTCAAAAAGGCCTGCCTGCCGCTATATTCTGAAATTTTAAATGGGGACGTAGAGAGTTTAATATGAATGGATCCGGTTTGAAACCTAACACTACCGCCATAAAGATAACGGCACTGAGTGTTTTCTTCTTCCTTGCCAGCCTGTCTTTGCCGCATGTCCAGCAGGCAACCGCTCGGATTTTGATAGACGAACTGGGCCGGGAAATGGCGGTACCCGATAACCTCAAGCGGGTTGTTTCCCTGGCTCCGAGCATTACGGAAGTGATTTTTGCCCTGGGCAGGGAGGATCTTTTGAAAGGGGTCACACAATTCAGTGATTATCCCCCCGCAGCCAGAAAGTTACCCCGTGTTGGGTCTTACGTTCACCTGGATCTTGAGAAAATCGTTTCGCTAGAACCGGATCTTTGTATCGGCATCAAGGATGGAAACCCCATTTCAGTGGTCAGAAAGCTGGAGCATTTGGGTATCCCCGTCTATGCTGTCGATCCCAGGGATTTAAACGCCGTCCTTGAAACTATTTTACAACTGGGCCGCCTTCTGGATGCTGAAGAAAAAGCGAACGCCATTGTTTCTGATATGCGCAACCGTATGGAACGGGTGAAATCGCTGGTGTCCACATCGCCCCAAAAACCCCGTGTGTTTTTTCAGATCGGGGTCTCTCCCATTGTTTCAGCGGGCAACCAAACCTACATTAACGAGTTAATTGTTATGGCCGGGGGCAAAAATCTTGCGGCAGGCCCCGTACCCTATCCAAGATTCAGCCGCGAACAGGTCCTGGGCCTGTCTCCGGACGTTTTGATTATCACCTCCATGGCCAGAGGCGCCAGTTTCGAACGGGTCAAGCAACAATGGTCTAAATGGCCTTCCCTGCCTGCCGTTTCCAACAACCGCATTTTGCTGATGGATTCCAATCTCTGCGACCGTCCGACACCCCGGCTCATTGATGCCCTTGAGAGACTTGCCGAGGCAATCCATCCGGATCTCTTCAGGAAAAAGCCGTGAAAAACAACAACCCACGCATTCTAAAACGCATTTGGATTATATCGGCTCTGCTCCTTGTTGTACTGATCATTACCATGGCCCTGGGGATTTCCGTGGGGTCTACCGGAAGCAACATCAAAGAAACCTTATTTTCTCTTATGGGACTGGAAAAAGCTGACCCCATGCTTGAAACCATTATCTGGCGCATCCGACTTCCCCGGGTCTTTCTGGCAACCCTGGTGGGCGCGGCCCTTTCGCTGGGGGGCCTGGTTTTTCAGGCCTTGCTTCGAAATCCCCTCGCCGAACCCTACATCCTGGGCATTTCCAGCGGATCGGGAATCGGGGCCATTATGGGCATCCTTACGGGCCTGTCACCTTTCCCCGGCGTCAGCCTCGCTGCGTTTACCGGCAGCATAGCCACCCTGTTGCTGCTGCTGTTTATGACCTCCGGCAAGACCCTGCTCAAAAAAAACATCCTTCTTTTATCGGGGGTCATGGTCAATGCCTTCTGCGCGGCGTTTATCATGTTTCTCATATCCATCACCCAGGACGACCGACTTCACAACATCATCTTCTGGCTCATGGGGGATCTGTCCATGGCAGACCTTCAGCAGGTCTGGCTGTTGGCGGCGGTGGTGGTGCCTTGTGCCGTTTTGATTTTCTCTCTTTCCAATACCATGAACCTCTTTCTCATGGGCAAAGAACTGGCCCAGACCATGGGCGTTAACATTAAGGTCATCACCGCAACCCTTCTGGTAGCGACTTCCATCATGGTGAGTGCCACGGTAGCCGCCTGCGGACCCATCGGCTTTGTGGGGCTTGTAATTCCCCACCTGCTGAGGCTTGTGGTGGGACCGGACCACCGGGTGCTGGTTCCGGCCTGTCTGCTGGGGGGAAGTTCATATGTGGTCCTTTGCGATATTCTGGCCAGGACGCTGCCGGAACAAGGAGAGATGCCCGCGGGGGTTATCACTGCGATGATCGGCGCACCGCTTTTTATCATATTGCTGAAAAAATCATCATGAAACCGTCTATCCAAGCCACGTCTATACACGCCGCTTACGGAACCATTCCGGTGCTTCAGGATGTTTCCTTCTCCATTCACAAAGGGGAATTTTTCATCGTTATCGGCCCCAACGGTTCGGGAAAGACCACCCTGCTGAAAATCCTGTCAGCCATCACACCTTTTAAAAGCGGGACTCTGGAAATCGCAGGAACCCCAATGGGAAAATACTCCCGGCGTTCCCTGGCAAGAATCATGGCCCTGGTCCCCCAAACCGTCCCGGAAGATCTACCCTTCACCGTCCGGGAGCTGATTCTCATGGCGCGAGCACCCCGAATGGGTCTGTTGGGACTGGAACGGGAACAGGATATTCGTCTGGCTGAAGAGGCCATGGCCTTTACGGGAGTGGAACCCCTGGCCGAACGAAAAATGGATCAGTTGAGCGGGGGGGAACGTCAACGGGTTTTTATTGCCAGGGCGATCTGTCAGGAACCGCAGATCATCCTGCTCGATGAGCCGACCGCGGCCCTGGATCTGGCCCATCAGGTTCGGGTCATGGATTTGATGGAAAAGCTGCGGGAAGAAAAAGGCCTCACCGTTGTCATGGTATCCCATGACATCAACCTGGCCGCCATGTACGGTAATCGCCTCATGCTGTTGAAAAAAGGCCGGATTGTTAAAATGGGCCTGCCCGCGGAAGTGCTCACTTTTAAAACCTTGGAAGAGGCCTATGAATGTCCGCTTCTGGTGGATGAAAGCCCGCTGGGAAACTTTCAGAGGGTAACACTGGTACCCCGAAAATTTATCGATGAGCGATTGCAGTCAATGACAACGCAGAAAAAACCATAGAAAAGGGAATCCCTAGTTTTTCTTCTTCGCTTTGATATTTTCGATGAGTTCCATCACCAGTTCTCCGCTTTGAATTTTGGCCATCGGGTTTATCCGGACCAGTTCTTCCCACGCTTTGATGGCCTCATTCTGTTCTTTGAGGTCGTGGAGCAACACCACCCCTTTGTTGAAATAGGCCGCCTCCTGCTGGGGATTCACCTGAATCGCCCGGTCAAAAGATTTGACGGCTTCCCTGAATTGACCTTTGCGGCGATACATCACACCCAGATCCGTCAGCACATTGGCATTTTTGGGATCCAGCACCAGGGATCGCTGATAGGCGTCGATGGCCTTGTCAACCTGGTTGGCATCAAAACAGAGGTTCCCCAACTGCACCCAGGCCGCCACATTGTCGGGATGAAGCGCGGTTTCTTTCTCCAGCTCCGAAATTCCGGAAACCTGTGCACTTGGAACCTGTGCATGGCCCGGGGGCTGCCCCTCTTTAACGGGCACCGATTTGTAGGCGCTGTAGAAAACCCCACCCAGAAACCCCACCGCAAGGGCGACAAACGCCACCACCATCATGGTTTCTTTTTTTACATAACCACTTATTTCTTTTTTGGACATGTCTTATCCTACTTTCGCAACCGCGGGCGGAATTGCCGGCTGCTTTATGGTACAGCTTCTTCGCCAGAAAAACCAGGGCCACGCCACAATTGCCCCTACAACAATCATCTCCAGCATTCCCACCTCCTTTTTTCCCTAGTGTCGTGTCATATCAATAATGTCGCAAAGATGCCGTCATTCCGGGCT
>JGI10211J34971_10000292_pt1 | contig 40006 bp, 25 predicted proteins | sample Etolagsediment_FD_34971 | JGI IMG/M metagenome (IMG submission 34971)
GCACCTTTTTTATAACCCGCCAAAAATCACGGCGGGTTTATCCGCAACTTCAGCTTTTCCTCGCGAACATCCGCCGAAGCAAACGGGTTGCCCTTTTCCGCATTCATCCACGGGCAAGCCCGTGGTCTTCTGCGCAGGCGGATAAAAATTCGGACGTTTTTTGGAAATCCCGACAAAAATTTATTCTAAAATAAAACCAGCAAACGCGTCTCCTTTTTGACTGACTCGGACACTTGCTCTGGGAAAACAAAATGTTCAAATCATCAAAAAGCCCCCGGAAATTTCCGGAGGGCTTTTGTCCTGACCAAATCTAATTTTTTATCTCTGTATATCAGGCCGCTTTTTTGGCTGATTTTTTAACTGCCTTCTTTGCTGTCTTCTTGGCGGCCGCTTTTTTCACGGTCTTTTTTGTCGCCGCCTTGGCCTTCTTTTTTTTCTCACTGTCCTTCTTTTTCCGTTCCTGCATGGCCTTGTATTTTTCCGGCATATGATACTTCATCCAGCCTTCGGCATAAAGAGCCAGCCATTCATCCGTCGCCCGCTCAATCCCGATGCTGTATCCCATCTTCTGACTTTCAATCCACAAATGCCGGTTGATTTCCTCGATCACCTCTTTGTTCTTCAGCAAATCCCGAAGATCTGAAATCTTCATAACATCCTCCTCGATCCTATATTAGAGATTTTACGTCGGCCACGAAAACACATCAAATTCAACAAAATTATATCTGCATTTAAAAACTTTTCCAATCTTTTTTTGTTGATTCCCGAAAAATTATGCCATCGCACTTTCAAATTCGGAATCCCTCAAAAACAGAACCGACGTCTCCATGATGCCAAACACCTTGTTAATCATGCCGGCATCCGGCTGATCCGCCATTCCAAAAATATTAATATCGGCTTTCGGCGCGGTCATTAAAACATCCCAGAAATTTCCGGTCAGCACTTCAATCACCGTCTCATCTACAGGAAACCGCAGCGTCGTCTTAAGCATCTCCAAATACTCCCTGGCCTCGTGCGCCTCCCTGGCATCAGCAACGGCCTGCAGTAACCGAACCCGTCCGTCCCAGTTTTTCTGAATCTGCAGAGCCACCAAAATCGCCAGATTAATATTCGGGCTGTTACGGCGAATCCAGAGGTTGACGGTCTTCTCATAACCGAATTGACTCTTGGGATGAAATTTTAAAGCGACCACGCCCAATCCTTCCCGGGCTGACTGAGCCATAATCTCCTGCGCGTGCCGGCCTTCATTTTCCAGCGCACAAAAAACCGTATTCGGACGAAAAAACATTTCCTTCGACATCTGAACAGCAACCGCGATGCCGTTCAGAACATCCGACGTTTCAACCACCGCATTCTCGACAAACAATCCATCCTCTTTTAACGGCGCAATCACTCGGATCAGATCATCCTTATAACGCTGCGCCGGAGAATTGTCTTGTCCGGTCTGTGCGGCCGCATCGCCGGATCGGCCGATAATGTGCAAAAACAGCGCCCGTCCCGACGGCGCAATAATGGCCCTTACCAAAGGAATCACGCGCCGCAGAACCGCGAGGTCGCCGACCGGGCAAAAGACATTGGGCTTCCAGATTTTGGGATGATACGGAAGTTTCAGAGACGCCTTGACAAAATTCTCGGCTAAAAAAATCAACAACCCGCTGCGCACATCCGGTGAATGCGATTTCATCTCCCGCCGCACCAAAACCACATAAATCAACAAGATCGCCGCAATCGCCACTCCGGTAAATGCCGGATTAATCAATAACATGACACCGAAACATCCCACCGCCCCCAACAATGACAACCAGGATGGAATCCGCAAGGCCGGACGGAAACTCGCAATCCCGATCGACTGCTCGATAAACACAGAGAGATTAATCATCCCGTAAGTAATCAGAAAGAATTCCGTCAACAACGCCGCGACAGAATCCAGCGACCCGAAATACAACGTCAAAAGCGCAATCAATGCTGTCAGTAAAATCGCGCCCGTGGGTTCCCCGCGTGGATTGATCCGGGAAAAAACACCGGAATACGGCACCAGCCCCTGTTCCCCCAGCGCCAGCAGAGTGCGTGGCGCTCCGACAAAAAGACTTAACGCCGATGAAAGCGCCGCCCCCATCACTCCGGCGATCACCAACAGCCGCCACCGTCCCAAATCAATCAGGATCGCCGTATTAGCGGTCAACTGCTGCGCGGAAGTATGAAAGGCCAGCCACCAGGTCAGCCCTAAATAAACAACAAAGGTCACCGCAACAGCCGCCAGCGTTCCCCGCGGAATACTTTCCTTCGGATCTTTCAATTCACCGGACATACTCGCCCCGGCCAAAACCCCGGTCACCGCCGGAAAAAAAATCGCAAAGGCTTTCCAGAACGACGAAGGATCAGTGCCCCGCATCACCGGATGTCCCGCGTAAGACGGATCCCCGCCAAAAAAAATCGACACCAGCGACAGCCCGACGGCCGCCATAATGGCATACTGCAAACGAAAGGCCGCCCGGGCACTGTAATAGGACACAAGCAGCACCCCCAGCCAAACCGCCAGCGAAACAAATGCGGGATTGTGCGCCGGAAACACACTCACCCAGCATTCGCTAAACCCGACGATATAAAAAGCAACGGACAGCGCCTGCGACACATATAACGGAATGCCGATAGCGCCGGCTGCTTCAATTCCCAAAGATTTTAAAATAATGGAAAAGGCTCCGCCGGTTCCGATCCGGATATTGGTCACAATACTGGACATCGACAAGACCGTGGCAACCGTAATCAGGTTGGCCCCGATGACAATCAGAATAGACCGCCAGAACCCGACCGTGCCGACAACCCAGCCCAGTCGCAGATACATAATCACGCCCAAAATACTCAAGACCGTCGGGGTAAAAACCCCTTCAAACGTGGAAAACCGTCTGTTCATAAAGACTCTCCTGTTGTTCCCCAAAGTCCCACACCCCAAATACCGATCTCATACAAAATATAAAAGGGTCCCGCCAGAAACATCTGCGACACCACATCCGGAGGCGTCAACAGCGCGGAAACAATCAATATTCCCACCAGAACATGACGCCGATACTGCTCCAGAGACCGGCGCGTCACAAGCCCCAGACGCCCCAACACCATCAGCCCCAAAGGCAGATTAAAACACACTCCGCAAAAAAGAACCAATGAACTATAAAACGACAAATACAGCCCTGCCGTCAGCATCGGTTGAAGCAGAGGACTCTGAAAACTCAACAAAAACCTTACCGAGAACGGCACCAGCACTCGGTCGGCAAACACAACCCCGGAACAAAAAAGCCCGGCCATGGCAAAAACCATCCAGCCTAAAAGGCGGTGTTCCTTTTTATCCAGGCCCTCGCCGACAAATCGTATCAGATAAAAAAGACAAACAGGACCGGCCGTCAAAACACCCAAAAGCATCGCAACGTGCAGCCGAAGCGCAAAGGCTTCCACAGGAGAGAGAAAGATAAGAGAACCGGCATGCCGGGCAGCGTAATCAATGGCTCGATCTGAAACAGAAAACAACACCAGTGTGGCGACAAGCCAAAGCCCCGCAGACCGAAGAATAATCCCGCGCAGAACATCCGCATGATCCCAAAAAGAACGCTTGTCCGGGATAAACGATTTCATAGGCAAAATACCCGGGCTTAAGACGGATCTCCCGAAGACGAATCATCCGGATGATCTTTCATGGAATGCTTAAACTCTTTAAACATCTGCCCTACGGCCCTGCCGATTTTAGGAAGATCCTTAACTCCGAATAAAAGAAGGACGGCAACCGTGACAACCAAAATTTCCATCAACCCAATACGTCCCATGAGACCTCCCGCTATTTCATAACTTCGACCTGATAAATTTTTTGCGAGAATTGCGCCGCATCATTGAGCGGACTAACATAAGAAATCACATCCAGCACCGTTTCCGCTGTTACCCGGCCGACCTCCTGCCCGTCGCTCAAAACACGCAGCCGTGTTCCTTTCTGCACACCATTGAGCGCCCCCAGGGTCACGACCCAGGTATCGTTTTCATGATCGACCCAAAGATCTCCGGCGGTCCGCTGTCGTTCGTTTCGGCCGTATTCCTGCTGTGCCGCTGAAACCAAACGATCCACTTCAATCTCGCGGCCGACCTTGTCCGCAAGACGCCTCAGCTCCTGCTGCGCCGCCTCTTTTTCCTGACTGATCTTTTCCGCCATCACTGTGACGTCATGAACCTTTTGAGTTTCTTCCCGGCGGATATTCACAATCTGATAAAATAATATCAAAATGCAGACAAACGCAACAATGATCAGCGTAAACCCCAAAAACAACAATTTTTTATGATTAGCAGTTTTCATAAGCACACTATTTTAACATAAGGCTTTACGGCTTCCAGAAAAAAAGACACAAAGACACACGAAAACAAAGACACAACAAGGACACATGGATACAAAAAACATTTATTAATGTTGCAATGTCTCATAATCACAACGGCACACGACACAAAAAACAAAGTCTTTCAGCTCCTTGATATCTCTTCTCTATCCTTTTGATTTTTCCTCTTGTGTCCCTGTGTCCTTGTGCTCTTGTCTCTTTATTTCTTGCCGATCAACTCAAACATCTTCTTTTTGTAAGCCTCGACACCCGGCTGATCAAACGGATTCACCTCAAGCAAATATCCGGAGACCGCGACCGCCTTCTCAAAAAAGTAATAAAGCAATCCCAAATGAAACGCATCGGCCCGCTCCAGGGTAATGGTCATATTCGGCACACCGCCTTCCCGATGCGCCGCCGCAGTCGCCCGGTAAGCCTGCTTATTGACAAAATCCATATCCTTGCCGGCCACGCAATTAAAACGATCCAGATCCTGTTCGTCCGCCGGAATCTCCAGCGCATGATTCTGCTGCTGAATCTCAATAAACGTCTCAAAAATATTCCGCATGCCATCCTGCATCAGCTGCCCCATGGAATGCAGATCTGTCGACAGAATTGTTGAAGCCGGAAAAATTCCCTTGCCGTTTTTGCCTTCACTCTCCCCATAAAGCTGTTTCCACCATTCGTTGACATAAAACACATTGTCATAAAACGACGCCAGCATCTCAATAACTTTTCCTTGAGTGTAGAGACTGTGCCGTGCGGCCGCATATTGATACGCCGGGTTCTGATCCAGATCCCGCACACCGTATTCTTGTTCTCCGGCACGGGCCCCGTCGACCAAAGCCTTCACATCAACACCGGCGATGGCCAATGGAACCAGTCCGACAGGCGTCAGCACGGAAAACCGGCCGCCCACATCGTCGGGAATCACAAAACTGCGATAGCCGTTCTGATCCGCCACCTGCCGTAACGCCCCGCGGGCCTTGTCCGTGACGCAAATAATCCGCTGCCGCAGCTGCGCCTCATCATATTTCCCGGCCAAAAGCTGTTTAATCAAACGGAAGGCCAGCGCCGGCTCCGTGGTTGTTCCGGACTTGGAAATCACCACCACCGTAATGCGCCGATCTTTCACCGAATCCAGCAAATCCGCCAAATAATCAGCCGTCATGTTATGTCCGGCATAATACACCGGAATCTTGGCCTGTCCGCGCAAAAACTCAAGTGTCGAACGAATTCCCAGATATGATCCGCCGATGCCGATACTGATCAGACAATCCGAATGCTCACGGACCTCCTGTCCCAGGACCGTCAACTCCTCAAGAAATTTATCATCAATCGACGAGGGCAGATGAAGCCATCCGGTAAAATCACTCCCGGCCCCGGAGCCGTTTTCCAGATCATCATGCGCCCGGCCGATCCGCTGTGCCAGAGCCGTCAGATCCGATTCCTGAATATATCCTTCCAGATTGGTTTGATCGAGTTGAAGTCCCATATCATCCTCCTGTGTTTGCTGTCCCGCACGATCTTTCGCCCGAACAGCTCAACGATTAATCTTTGATCGTTTCATCCGGCTCCTCACGGCATCCGGAATCCACATGCACCGCCTGCTCAATAACCGCCCCGCCCAAAACAACATCATGATCAAAAAAGACCACCGATTGCCCCGGCGTGACCGCCTCCTGCGGCTGATAAAAATCAACGCGCACGCGCATCTCGTCCAGCCTGAAAATCGTTACCGGAATCTGCGGCGCGTTATACCGGATTTGTGCCTCAGCCGACACCGGCCCCCTGGTCAAATCCAGCGATAACGAATGCACTTGCCCCGCAATCAACCCCTGTGCCCGCAAACATTCCCGGGGTCCGACATAAACCGTGTTCCGCCGGGGATCAATGCGGTAGACATACGCCGGATATCCTAACGCGATGCCCAGACGATCCCGCTGACCGATCGTATAAAAACCGATACCCTGGTGCTCTCCGACAACCCGCCCCTGATGATCCACAAACGGGCCCGGCTGAAAAGTCCCGGCCGGCGCATGCGCCCGCAAAAATTCACGATATCCTCCCTCCGGGACAAAACAAATATCCTGACTTTCGGCCTTATCCGCATTATCCAAATGATAACGCCGTGCCAGATCGCGAACCTGATCCTTGGTCAATCCGCCCAGGGGGAACAAAATCTTGCTTAAATCCTGCGGTTGAATTCCGTAGAGAAAATACGATTGGTCTTTGCGCGCATCCACGGCTTTTTTCAGCAGGCATTCTCCCTCAGCCGTCTTTTCGATACGGGCATAATGCCCGGTCGCTAAATAATCCGCTCCTAACGCCAGGACCTTGTGAAACAATGTCTTAAATTTCAAAATCTGATTGCAGCGCATACAAGGATTCGGCGTCTCGCCCCGAAGATAGGCTGCAATAAAATGATCCATAAGGTCGGAGCGCACATCCGCGGCAAAATCCAAAACATAATGCGCAATCCCCAAAACCCTGGCCGCCTCCCGGGCATCCTGAACCCCCTGCGATCCGCAGCAGGACGGACGCTGTGTCTGCGCATCCGGCAGGCTGAAACACATCGTCACGCCGACGACATCATAACCGCCGTCTTTCAGCAGCGCTGCCGCGACCGAAGAATCCACGCCGCCGCTCATCGCGACAAAAACCTTATTGTTCCGGGGCCGGTCGTTTTTTTGCACGGCTCCTCCTGCGTCGTTTGGGAGCGGCCGGTTTGGCCTCTGATGCGGAATCCGGCGCAACCTGACTCTGCGCCTTCGGCGTCTCGTCCTGCGGTAGCGACGCCGACTCACCGGTATCCTGTGGTGCGGCCGCTGTCTGATCCGCACTCTTACGAGGCGGCCGTCTGCGACTGCGCCGTGACCGAACGGAACGCCGAGCCGGATCCGGATTGGACGACGCCTCAAGCGACAAACCCAAAAGAACCTTGAAGCTGATCTTCTTGTCGCATTTGCGCAGAATCTCTTCCGAAGATCCGGCTTCCAAAAACGGAACCACACCGACCACCGGCACTCCGGTCAACTCACGCAAGGCCTCCACATACGGCAAAAAACACGTCCGGGCCGTCTGACTCTGCGCTTCTGTCAACACAATCCCGCGGATTGTCACCTTACGTTCCTTGAGCAAAGCAATCGTCTGCAGCACATGATTTAGGGACGACGGCCGTAACGGCGCAACCACTAAAACATCCAGCCCCAACGCCTCAATCAAATCGGAGGTCGCCACACCCTCGCTCAACGGCTCCATCAAACCGCCGGGCATCTCCACAAAGGTCACCGCGTGAGCCGCACGAATCGTCTGATAGAATTGCGTAATTTTCTTCAGGTCAATACCCGTTCCCGTCTTTTTAAACACAAAATACGGCGCACTGCTCTCCGAATGCGTGTAAAGGTTTTCTCTTAAAGAAAACTCCTCCATTCCAAACGCCTCGGCAAACACCGCATTATCCTGTCCGCCATATTCAATCGGTTTAAACGCGGCCGTTGTGATCTTCTTGTGCTGCAATAAAACCCCCATGGCGCAGGTCGCGATGGTTTTTCCGGACTGGGCATCCGTTCCCAATACACACAGACCCTCACCCCGAATATCCGGCGAGGACGCCTGATCCTGCTCCGTTTGCCCCTTGTCCTCATCAACATCAACAGCCCAAAGATCAATCGGATTGATAAAATCCTCTTCCTTTCGATCTTTTTTCGGCCGGCGAAACGCGGACTTTCCTGAAGAACGGCGCCTTCGCGGTCTGGCCGGTTTTTTCACTTCATCCATAACAGCACTCACTTTCTCGCAAAATTACGTATAGAAACCATTTATTTCCGAGATGTTCAATTCTTTTGCCTCATCATTCCGGATGATCTCTAACAATATGATTAAAATAAAAATCCCTCCGGCTTCCGGGCCGTTGGGATATTCCTTTTATGGCACGTATTACACAAGCCCTTTACGGCAAGCATTTTAAGTCTTTCTCTTAAAAAGTCAACACCCACACGCGGTTTATCCCGATCCTAACCGGAAGAGCCGGAGCGAATTTCCCCACTGATACACCGCACAATAAGCCCATCCTCATCCCGAATCACCAACCCGCCGTCCTCGGCCAAATCCTGGGCCAGCCCCCGGCATGTTCGGCCGTTCTGTTCATAACAAACCGTTTGTCCCAGAGTTTCGGACAAGGCCGTCCACCTCTCGTGCACCGGCGCAAAGCCCTGCCGGCTCATCCGCATCCTCCAATCAAAAATACGGTCCAACAGATTTTCCAACAAGGCGTTAAGATCATAGTCCCGCCCGGTCGCCTGACGCAGAGAGACCGCTTCCAACGGCAGATCCGATGACTCTGTATTCGCATTTAAACCTATGCCCAGAACAACATGTTCCAGCGACTGGCCCTGAATGCCGGATTCCGTTAAAATTCCGGCCAGCTTCTTCCCGGAGAACAAAATATCATTAGGCCATTTAATCCGGGCTTCCACCCCGGCATATTCGCGCACCAATTCACACACCGCCACACCCGCCATCACTGTCATGCGACCCGCTTCGGACACCGGACAGTCCGGACGCAACAAAATCGCGGCATATAGCCCCCCCGGTGGAGAAATCCACGGACGCCCCAGACGTCCCCGACCGCCGGACTGACGCCTTGCGGCGCAAACACGCCCTTCTTCAGCCCCCTCACGGGCGGCCGCCTTTATTTCATCCATAACACTAAAAACCGAATCTTTCCAATCAATCTGCCGCAGCATCGGCCCCTCCTTTTGCGGATCAAATGTTTTCTATCTTAACACCTTTTCCCGTTTCCAGCTCTTTTATTGACAAAAAATAAGCTCAATGATATATTGTCCTATCTTTGAAAATTAATGAATAAAAGTGCGGCGGAGAAATAACCATCCTCCGGCACGCGGAACAGGCAATACTGCAAACCAAAGAGCATTGCCGCCTCACTTTTGTCTTAAAAATTCTTGTCTGATTATATGGGGCCGTAGCTCAGTTGGGAGAGTGCTTGAATGGCATTCAAGAGGTCGGGGGTTCGATCCCCCCCGGCTCCACCATATACGTGACAATCGTTTCGTTGTGATAAAATCTTGCTGGAGTGGCGGCATACGATTCTTCCGTTGTCGTTTGCAGAAAGGAATCGGATCCCGTCACGAAGCAAGTATTCATTAGATCTTTTAAATTTTTATAGAAATCTTGCTGGAGTGGCGGAATTGGTATACGCGCTGGTCTCAAAAACCAGTGTCCTCTGGTCATGTGGGTTCGACTCCCACCTCCAGCACTATTTTCTTTCTCTTTCCCATAACATCATTGATTCGTCAGTCGCCGTCCAAGGCGATCTTCAAAATCCATCTCTAAAAAAAACGACCCGCAGTTTTTGCGTAGGGCGGGACGCCCTCGGCCCGCCGGGGGCGTCGGGCCCTACATGGTCGGACTCATGGCGCAGGCTTTTTACGGCAACATGAATTATGAGTCAACGAAGCCGATTTTAAAATTCCCGGGTAACATTTTTTATGAGGCAATTCGTTCCAGGCCTTTCATCTTGCACATTATTTTTGTGAATGTTAGACTTTGATTATGAAACGAACTCTTGCGGCCATATCACACATACTCGTTCTGCTTCTGTGCTGCCTGCCCGCACACGCGGAATTTCACCCGATAAAAATCTTTTCTTTATCCGACGGAACAACGATTCGCGGAGAACTCTCCGGAATCCGGACGAGCGACGGCGCCTATGTCATTGAATCTCCCAAGCTGGGAACCGTTGCGATTCAGGCCGAAGATATCGTTTCCATGGTTAATGAAGGCGCGGCGATCACCCCGGACCGATCCTCAGACCCTGCAAAATCATCCGCGCAGCCGGCCTCCTCCTCCATGACGCTTGCACCGGGCATGATGCAGCAAACACAGGCCATGCTCATGGCTGATCCCTCGATCAATGAAGCGGTCCAGGAGATTATGGCCGATCCGGAACTGGTCGAACTCTTCATGGATCCGGAACTCATGCAGGCGATCACATCAATGGATGCCGCAGCCCTTCAGTCCAACCCCAGAGTTCAGCAATTGATGCAGGACCCCCGCATGCAGCAGCTTATGCAACAGGCCGCGCAAAAAATGATGACGCAAAACGGTCTCACCCCCTGAAAGGATCGGATCTGTCTTTATCCCTGACGTCACCACAGGCCTGCGACTAAAGACGCCCCGCATCGGAATCGTCGGCAAAACAAAATCTGAATTTAAGCGTATTGATCAAAATCATTCGGGCATGACGAAACACAGAAAATGTTCCGCAAGGGGAAGGATGGGACGGCAGTGCGATTTCCCGAATGGTCAATCCTGCGCGAGCCGCTTTGACATAAAGCTCCGCGTGAATATCAAACCCGTCGGCCTGCAGATTCAGAGACTGTACCCGGCAACGGGATAACCCAACGGTGCCCGAGCCGATATCGCGCACCGGAATTCTAAAAAGCATCCGGCACATCATCCAATAACAACGGCTTACGACACGGCGCCACCAGACCACATGATTCAGCTCACCCGCATACCGGGAGGCCACCATCACATCGGCTGCCATTCGCTGTTCAATGACCCGCATCACGCCCTCTGCTCCAAAGGGCAGATCCAGATCACAATACACGACATAGTCGGCCGCGGTCGATCCCAATAACCGCCGCAAGGTATATCCCAGTCCGTAATTCCGGTCATTGATCAAAACACGAACCCTGGAATTGTGACGACACAAATCCGACAAAACCCTCCGACTTCCATCGGAACTTCCATCATCGCACAACACAACCTCATACGCTATCCCCTGCGTGTCGCACATATGACAGACCTGGGAGACCGCCCGGCCGATCAGGGCCTCGGATTCATAGACAGGAAATACAATCGCGACATCAATCCTGGACATAATATTTTAAAAACTCCTGCGCCGCATCTTTGGGTAATGCGCCGTCTTGTTGCGCAATAAAAACAAAAAACGTACTCATCGCCTCCCCGGCCTCAAGAACCTGACCCCGTTCCTTCCAAAGCTCTACCGCCTGTTCCAAATAGGCCAAACCCTGCTGCCGCTGCCCCTCAAAAACCATGGCCCCGGCCAAATTAAAATACGCTTCCGGAAACTCCGGATCCAGCTCAAGAGCTTTTTCAAGAGCGGCCAGTGCCTGCCGATCCCGACCGAATGACGCGTACATCTCGGCCAGCGAAAAATAAAAATGCGCGTTGTCCGGCTGGATTTTGAGTGCCTCTGAAAAATAGCTGTGCGCGGATTCAAAATCTCCCGCGCGGCTTAATAAGATCGCAAGATCATTCTTGAGATACGCGCTCTGAGGATTCATCTCAACCGCCCGGCTATAAAGCGTCACCCAATCTTTCAAGTCCCGGTTGCGAATGATCGTCCGCGCGCCATAGCCCATCACGATCACGGTCATGACCGCGATCAGGACTTTTCGTCCAACACCCTGAGCCGAAAAACGCTGATACAACGCCCAAAACCCCCACGCGGCGATCATGGCGTAAGACCAGGATCCGGGATACAAATACCGTTCCGCGTAATACACCGCGCTGGGAACGATCTGGGAGACCGGCGCCAGGCTGAGAAAAAACCAGAAGATGCCGAATGAGATCAGGGGGCGTTTGCGGTACAGCACAATTCCGCTCACCAAAATCCCCGCCAAAACCATGAACGACAAAACAACCTGCGGGTCATGCCAGGACTGCGCAAAAAACGCGGCCCGGTCAAAATCCTCGGGATCAAAAGACATAATCCCGTCGGAAATAATTTTATTATGGGTCAGCACCAGCGGGACCAGCAGAACGCCAACATATTTCGCCCAGGCCTTGATCACCACAAGAACTGTTAAGTACGGCTGATCAAAAATATAGGTGCCGCGTGCGATCGAGCCCAGGACAACGTGTTTAGCTCCGATATAAAATAGAACCATGACAAAGAACGGCAGGGCCCGGACAAAAGCCCGGCGAAACGAAACCCGAGGCCCCAGAAACAGCATATCAAGCATCATGATCAATGCCGGAAGCGTTAAGATCAACTCATGGGTCCAAACCGCCAGGACACCCAAAAGGCACGACACGCCGTAAAAACGCCATGCGATCGTATGTTTCGCGTCACGCCCCCGCGGCCACGCCGCGCCGTCAAAGACCGACAGCCTTCCCGACGGTAAAACAGCCCGGATATACCAATAGAACGCCCAAAGCCCCAGGACCACTCCAGCGGTATCGACACTCCCGGTCACCGCCGTAACAGACTCCACATGCACCGGATGAACCGCAAAAATCAGAGCGGATACAAATGACAGACGACGGCTGCCGGCCAGGATCTGCGTCAAGCAATAGACCGCCCAAACCCCCAACCCGTGAATAATGATAGCCATCCCATGCCAGCCTGGCGCCCAATCCCGGAACAATCCATACTCCAGGGCGAAGATCAGCGTGCGCAGCGGAGAATACACGCCGGCCTGTGATTCCGGAGGAATATAGCCGACAAAAAACCGCGGAAGATTTTCCAGATTCTGGATCAGAGTCCAGTTCGTGATAAAATCAAAATCATCCATAATAAATTTATTCGAAAGGCTATTGATAAAGACCCCGATGGTCACAACCGCCAACACCAACAGCGCCGGCCGCTGATGCTGCAGGATCTGATCTGTCCATTTTCCCAAACTCTTCATGCGTTCTGTCCTCCTATAATGGTTCACCTCGGCATACTCCTTTACAACGACACCCTCTTGTTGTTTGACAGCATCATCCGGTAAAGACCACACCACAGGCTCCTGAGAATAGCACCGTGTCATCCCCTGAAACGGAATCTTGAAACGCCAACAGACGTGCCGCATCATCCAGCGCCAATAATTCCAGGCATAAAACAAATGATCTCTATCGCATTTAACCAGCCCCAGGATCATATCCGTAAAAAATGCCAGACAAAATAAAAGCCCTCGCGGCATCCAGATCACTGTATGGTAAGACAATTTTCGGCGCAGTCCCAACGGAAGATGCGGTAATAATTTATAGATCCACTCACAGGCCTGATAAATTTTTACCTTCTCAGGCGGAATCATAGCATTGGCCCGGGAAAACGTGTCCATATCATAGCCGTCCCTAAGTTTGTCCGCGTCCTGCGGGGACAGCCGTCCCTGCGCCTGCGCCTGCTCCAGCATTTTTGTCCCGGGAAAATAATTGGTCCAATAGGTCTGGATACGGTACGGTGTGTGACGGGCATAAAACTGTATGGCCTTATCCTGGGCCTCGACAGGCTCTCCCGGCAGGCCCAGCATATGGTCCATTTTAGCCCGAACCCCGAAACGGGTCAACACGTCAATGGCGCGTCCTACTTGCTCTGAAGTCTCTCGCCGATTCAGCACACGGCGTTTGTAATCATCGTCCAGGCTCTGCACTCCGATCTGGGCCGCGATACATCCGGAATCCGCCAGCATCCGCGCGCGTTCCTCATCCACCGCGTTGACATGCGTAAAAATTTGATACGGGACCCCGATCTCCCGGCGATAACGGCGCGCGAATTCTCTGAGCCAAACAGGATCCAGCGTAAAGACATCATCGAAAAATTCGACAACACGAAACCGATAGCGTTGATGATACGTCCGCAATTCATGCAGCACATGTTGAGGACTGCGCCGTCGAAGATACGGGCCGCTGTGTTCCCGGGGTAGCGCAGCATAAAAACTGTTAAAACAATACACGCACCGGTTCGGGCATCCTCTCATGGCGCTGGTAATATAAAAATTATTATGCGGAATATCATTTTCCCAGAGGATCTTGTCCGGGATCGGAAGCGCGTTGAGGTCCTGAATAAACCCGCGCTGAACACCGCGGATCACACGCCCGTCTGATGTTTTATACCACGTATTATCGATCGGCCGCTCCGTACCGCGCCGCACATGATCCAAAATTTCTAAAAAGACAGCATCCCCCTCTCCGACACACAGATAATCGACTTCGGGCCGGACGATCACCCGTTGCGGCACCGCGGACGTATGAATGCCTCCGAAAATTGTTTTTAATCCCGGACGGGCCTCTTTGGCACGGCGGGCAATGTCCAGTGCCCATTGATACATCCCGGACAGCGGAGAAAAGGCCAGGACATCCGGAGCCTGGGATTCAATTTTTTCCAGGATAAGGTCTGTTTCATCAAAACACCGCGCCAGAGACGGAAGACTGATATGCAGACGGTCATTAAATAAGCAGGGTGAGAAGGCCAGATTAACCCGATGTCCGGCCAAACGGGCCAGGGCGGACAACTGACTGACACCGAGGTTTTCATAACTGATGGCAACAAAGGTTATTCTCATCTTGATTTACTGCCGACGCAACTGTCCGCATGCCCCTTGAACATCCGAACCCCTGGACCAGCGAATCGTGGCATGAACACCTTGACTTATCAGCGCGTCCCGAAAGCGATAAACGACATTCCGGGACGGCGCCTCCCATTCAAATTCATTGACTTGATTATAGGGAATCAGATTCAGTTTGCACTCTAACCCCTTTAATAATGAAGCCAGGACGCCCGGCGCCTGTTCCCGGCAGGTCACCCCGTCAATCAGAATATATTCAAATGTGATTTGCCGTTTGGTTTTTTCAACATACTCCCGGCAGGCCCGAATCAATTCATTCAACGGGTATGTCCGATTGATCGGCATCAGACGGCCGCGGCTTTCATCGTCATACCCATGCAGCGACACCGCCAGTTCAATCTGAAGACCCAATTGACTCAATTGCCGGATCCCGGGAATCAGACCGCATGTCGAGACGGTGATCCGCCGCGCGGCGATCCCCATCGCCTGCGGGTGATTCAACAGGACAATCGCCTCACGCACCTCATCCCAATTATCCAACGGCTCCCCGGTGCCCATAAACACCACATGACTGATCCGCTGCCCGCCCAGCTGCCGCAGCCGCAGCACCTGCATCATCACTTCCCCCCGGCTCAGATTTCGCGTCCATCCCCCCACACCACTGGCGCAAAACCGGCAGGCAAAACGGCATCCGGCCTGCGAGGACACACAGACCGTCATACGATCCTGAACCGGAATCAAAACGCTCTCAATCTTCTGTCCATCATTCACTTGAAAAACAAACTTCCGGGTTCCGGATGAATTTCCGGTCGAAGCCGCCAAATCCATCACCGGAAAATAAAACGCTTCGGCTAATTTCTGCCGAAGCGTTTCAGAAAGATTTTTCATTAACGAAAAATCCGTGACCGCCTTGCGATACACCCACTCACGGATCTGTGCCGAGCGAAACGGCCGCTCCTGAATAGAGTCAAGATAGGATTGAAGCTGTGTCTCAGACAGGTCAAAAAAACAACGTTGCGCCATGTCTCGGCTCCCGGATTAAGCGGCTGCGACCTGGGCGGCCGCCTTATGTTCAAATTCCCCCATCCGGCGGAATTTCTGATACCGGGATTCGACCAGGGCCTCCGGACTTAACGAACTTAATTCCGCAATATCCCGAAGAATTTTTTCTTTTAAATGTTTGGCCACAAAGGCCGGATCCCGGTGCGCCCCTCCCTGAGGTTCAGGAATCTTGTCATCAACCATGCCGAACTCCATCAGATGATCCGCGGTTAATTTCAGGGCCCTGGCCGCCTCGGGAGCCTTAACACTATTGCGCCACAAAATCGAGGCGCATCCTTCGGGCGAAATAACCGAGTAATAGGCGTTTTCCAGAATATACACCCGGTCCGCAACAGCGATGCCCAGAGCGCCGCCGCTGCCTCCTTCACCGATTACGGTTGCAATGATCGGCGTCTTGATTCCGGACATATCTCGTAAATTCTCTGCAATGGCCTGGGCCTGTCCGCGTTCTTCCGCTCCCAGCCCGGGATAGGCCCCCGGGGTATCGATAAAAATCACGACCGGCAGGTGAAATTTTTCCGCCAGGCGCATCAGCCGGATCGCCTTGCGGTATCCTTCCGGATGCGCACATCCAAAATTCCGTTTGATATTCTCTTTGGTATCGCGTCCCTTCTGCTGGCCCATCACCATCACATTCTTGCCGTTAATTTTAGCGAAGCCGCCCACAAAGGCAAAATCATCCGCGAATAACCGGTCGCCGTGCAATTCCATAAAATCCGTGGTCAGAAGATGGATATAATCCATCGTATAGGGCCGCGCCGGATGCCGGGCAATCATAACCTTTTGCCATTCCGTCAGATTGCCGTAAATCTCCGCCTTCATCTGCTCCAGTTTCTGTGTCAGCTTTTTTACCTCCGGCGCCAGATTGACATTCTTTTTATCACTGAAACTGCGCAATTCCTCAATCTTGTTTTCCAGCTCTACAATCGGTTTCTCAAATTCCAGAATCGCAAACGACATAATCACAGACTCCTTGTCAAAATATTAACACAACGCGCGGCGCTCTGATTCTCCCGCTCACCGCATTGAAAAAGACGGCAGCTATCTTATGATAGCTGCCGATCACCCCTTATTGTGCCTTAAAATGATTATTTAGTCAACTATGACAACCCTGGAGCCGCTGGGAAGAAAATCATAAAGTTCCTCAACCTCTTCATTGCGCATCCGTACACAACCGGCCGTCACCTGTTGTCCGATGGTCTCCGGTTTAGGGGTTCCATGAATTCCATAACCGTCAATATTGAATCCCAGCCATCGGGTTCCCAATTCATTTTGCGGGCTCTCCGGCGGCACAACCACTCCGCGGTTAAACCACACCGGATCGACCAGACGCGTGGTCACCGTAAACTCCCCCACCGGGGTGGAATTATTCTCACCGGTCGCCACCGAATAAATTTTGACCACCTCATTGCCGTCTTTTAAAATCAGAATATTTTGCGATTTATCGACAAACACATTAAACTCGCCCTGCCAAATACGCAGGCGCTGACCGACCCGGATCACATCACTGTTCAGGCCGTTGCAGCGTTTCAAAAATCCGACGGTTACCCCATACTTCCTGGCAATCTTGCCCAGGGTGTCGCCCGAAACAACTTCGTGCGTGACAGTCTTTCCTTCCACCGGACGGTTGGAAAAAATCAAATCCATATTTAGCTGATGCAATTCCTGCTGAATCTGTGCAACATTCTCCACATCCGGATATTTTTCAATAATTTCTTTATAAATCTGCTTGGCCTCGACCGGTTTGCTGGACTTGATTTTGGAGGCCTGCGCATAAAGTTCCTTTGCCTGCCGCTGTTCAGGACTCGCCGCCTCAACAATTTCGCCGCCTTGTTTGGCACAGCCGGCCAAAAGGCATATTAACATCGCTCCTGCCATCACAACTCCCGCTGAAAATCTCTGTTCCTTCACGCCTCTCTCCTGTGTTTAAATGTCCTGCAAAGCTATTTCCAGATATGATACAGAAAAAGCGCGATCGCGCAACCTAATAATGCTCCAATAAAGACTTGAAAGGGCGTATGACCGATCAGTTCTTCCAAGCGTCCGTCCTCAATCCGGCCTTTCCAATAAAGATCATCCATGATTTTGTTCAAGGTCTCGGCCTGCTGACCGGTTTCCCGGCGCACGCCCTGAGCATCAAACATCGTCACCATCGCAAAAACCGCGGCCAACCCGAACACCACGGAATCAAATCCTTGTTCCAGACCACAGGCCGTGGCGAGGGCGGCAACACCGGCGGCATGACTGGAAGGCATCCCGCCTGTTCCGATAAACCACCGGAAATTAAAGCGCTTCTCGTGAAAAACTCCGTTGACAACCTTGAGAAATTGCGTCATCGCCCAGGTGATGAGCGTAATAAGCAAGACCTTGTTCAAACCGGCCCCTTTAATGTAATGATTTGACGAAAATCCGGATCTGTGTTAGGTTCATTATAGTTTTGAGCCCCCCAAAAAGCAAGGTTGTTTCTGCTTTAATCTCCCCCAAAGAAGGCAAAACTCTACAAAAGCGGATCCGTTCCGCACCGATATTAAACCGATCCCCTCTGGAACAGGTCTCATGTTTTCCAAGACATTCACCTACGGACTCTCCGGTATTGATGCCTACCGGATTACGATCGAAGTCCACGCGCAAAAGGGCATTCCGTCTATCACAATCGTCGGACTTCCCGACAACGCCGTAAAAGAAAGCCGGGAGAGGGTCTGGTCCGCCATCAAAAACAGCGGATTTGATCTGCGGCCGCAAAAAATCACCATCAATCTCTCGCCGGCCGACACGCGTAAAGAAGGATCCGGATTTGATCTTCCCATCGCGCTGGGAATTCTCGCTGCGACAGAGCATCTTTCAGTCAGTGATCTGGAACGGTTTATTTTCCTGGGCGAACTCTCTCTGGACGGACGTGTCCGCCCGGTTCGCGGATCCCTTCCCGTTGCCTTGAGCGCCGATATCCATCACTTTAACGGACTCTTTTTACCATCGGATAATGCCAAAGAAGCGGCCATTGCTCAGCGGCTGGACGTATATCCGGTCCGTTCTCTGGAGGAAACAATCCAGCACCTGTCCGACCCGTCCACCCGAAAAACCTACGACATTGACATCCAAAAACTCCTGGCCTCGGCCATGAGTCCGATGCTGGACTTCTCCGACGTCAAAGGACAATTCTCGGTCAAACGAGGTCTGGAGGTTGCCGCGGCCGGAGGACATAATTGCCTGATGATCGGTCCGCCCGGAAGCGGAAAGACCATGCTGGCCCGACGGATTCCGGGTATTCTGCCGGACATGACGCTTCAGGAATCCCTGGAAACCACCCGCATCCATTCTGTGGCCGGACTCCTGCCGTCCTATCAGGCTCTGGTAACCCGTCGGCCCTTTCGATGTCCGCATCATACCTGTTCGGATATCGCCCTGGTCGGAGGCGGATCCAATCCGCGTCCCGGCGAAGTCACCCTGGCCCACAACGGCATCCTCTTTCTCGATGAACTACCGGAATTCAGCCGCAACGCCCTGGAATCCCTGCGCCAGCCTTTGGAAGATCATTGCGTGACGATCTCCCGGGCATCGCGCACCGTGCACTTTCCGTCGAGTTTTATGTTTATCGCCAGCATGAACCCTTGCCCGTGCGGTTTTGCCACCGACCCCAAACGGGAATGCCACTGCACACCCTTGCAAATTCAAAAATATGTTTCCAAAATTTCCGGCCCGCTGATGGATCGCATCGACATTCATCTGGATGTGCCGGCCCTGCCTTCCCGGGATCTGCTGATGGCTAAAGAAGCCGAATCCTCCGAGATGATCCGCCGCCGTGCGGCCCAGGCCCGGGAGATTCAACACAAACGACTCAAAGATTTCAACATTTTCTGCAACGCCCAAATGGCACAGCGCGAAATCAGGACCTTTTGCCGGCTTTGTCCCGATGGCAAAAAACTCCTGCAACGGGCAATTGAAGAATTGGGATTTTCAGCCCGGGCGCACGACAAGATGCTCAAAGTGGCGCGCACCATCGCGGATCTGGCCGGCTGCGAGACAATCCGCCCCGAACATCTCGCCGAGGCGATTCAATACCGGAGCCTGGATCGGGTATAAATTCTCTCAGGACTTTTCTTCCGCACCCAGACGTCCAACCATTCACGAGCGCATCTTTTCCTTCACTTTTTCCGATAACACCCGACGCATATGCCGCAGATAATGTCCGGCATAGGCCCAGTGATCCGGATTGCGTTTGATTAAACCGGAAATCAGATCCACGGTAAAACTGGTCATCGACAACAGCCATCCGGGCATCCAGTTCACCGCGTTGATCGTGACCCGGCGCCGCAGAGGATCCGGAAGAATGGTTAACAATTTAAAAAGACATTCCCAAGCCAGATACCGTTGACGAAGCCTGTAATCTTCAAGTTTCCCGCTGTTCCGATAATCATCCGGCATTTTTCCTTCCTCCAAAACCGCGCACTGATCCGGTGACACCAGCCCCAGGCCTTGCGCATGCCGCACAATCGAGGTGCCGGGAAAATAATTCATCCAAAAGGTCTGCATCCGGTACGGCGGATAGCGTCGATACATCTCCAAAGCCGCCTCCTGCGCCGCCATCGGCTCGCCAGGCAAAGCGAACATATGATCGATCTTGACGTCCAGCCCCGCGTGTCTCATCGCCTTGAGCGATCGCTCAACCTGAAGACGGGTTTCCGGCCGCTTGAGGACCTCCCGTTTATAATCATCATCCAAACTCTGAATTCCCATCTGCACATAACGGCAACCCGCGTCCTTCAGCATCCGGGCCGTCTCGTCATCCATGCACCGGGGGTGCGTTAAACACTGGAACGGCAGGCCGATCTCCCGGCGATAACGCTCCAGCAGCTTCTTGAGCCAGGAACGGTTCAATGTAAAAACATCATCCTCAAACTCGATCAGCCGGGGCCGGTAGCGCTGTTTCGCCCAGGCTAACTCCCGGATCACATGATCCGGACTTCGAAACCGCACATAAGCACCGGTTCCCTGACGGGCCGCGTAATCATTAAAACAATACGTGCAGCGGTACGGACAGCCCCGGGAGGCCATGGTAAAATACATCTCCTTAAATGAAATCACATCTTCCCACAGTGTCTTGTCAAACATCGGAAGCGCATCCAGATCCTGATAAAAGGGAAACACCCCGCCGCGCACCACCTGTCCCGCCTCATCGCGAAACCAGACATTCGGCTGCGGCTCCCGCCTCCTCCGACGGATCATCTCAAGAATCCTCTCAAAGGCCTGATCCCCTTCCCCGACACACAGGATATCCACCTCGGGCCTTAAAACAACCCGATCGGGAACGGCGCTGACATGTACCCCGCCAAAAACCGTTGTCACACCGGGACACAACTCTTTGGCCCGGCGGGCAATCATCAGCATCCACTGATAAGTTGATGTCAGCGGTGAAAAGACCAGGACATCCGGTTGCTGCCGGACAATCTCTCTCAGGACCTGGTCATCTTCCCGAAAAATCCCGGCGAGAAACGGAAGGGACAAATTATAGCGATCATCAAACAGCCCGGCACTGAAGGCCAGGCCCACAGAATGTCCCAGGGAGCGCGCAATCGCGGATAATTGCGCCAGCCCAAGCTGTTCCCAACCAAAACCGACAAAGGTAATATGCATAACGAATATTTCAGGACGTCAAGGCGTGAATTTTTTCAATCAAATCATCAATATCAAACGGCTTGGTAATATAGGTTTCCGGTTTGACACTATCATCAAACACACTATCTGTCGCCCCATCGCGCGCTGTCAGCATAATGATCGGAATGTCGGAATATTGCGGATCCGCTTTTAACATACTGCAGACCGTAAAACCATTGACCTCCGGAAGATTAATATCCAGCGTGATCAAATCCGGATGTTCACGGCGGGCAATTTCTAATCCTTCAGCTCCGTCCGTCGCCGTCAAAACATCAAACCCTTTATCGCGTAACCGAAATTCCAGCAAACTGATAATATCCGGGTCATCTTCCACGATCAAAATCTTTTTAGCCATGATCCCCCTCAATTCCTCGTTATCCGAAATCTACTCAACTCTGGTCTTTAAATATTTTTCATAAAGAAGAAGCCAGGCGGACGCCGTCGCCGGCACTGCCCCTAAAAATAAACCGGTCAAAATCCCAATCCAATGAAAAAAACCGGAAAAAATCATTTGGAAAAAACCAAACCAAAAATATGTCAGCGCTAAAATCGACAAGACCAGCGTCACAAGAAAAAACTTTTTCTGAATCAACACCTGCATCGGCAAGACCAGAAGCCCGCCGTAAATAAAAAACGGATAGGTAATCATCGCCATGGACCGTTTGGGGGCCCAGGGCCCGCCCAGCGAAAACAATTTCCAAAAACTGGACAGCAAGAGAAAAGCGGCAAAAACGTAGACATAAACTCTGAGTCCGTGAAGAATCCGGTCCCGGGTACAGCGTTCGGCCGATTCCTCCTCCGCGGCGGATTCCTCCTGCCAAAGCCCGAGAATGTCCGGCGGAACTGCCGGATATTCAAAGTCCGGCGCTGTCGTATCACAGGGCGAACTTCCCGACAGGCATTGACGATGATATTCTAAAATCCGCAATTCTTTTTGAGACACCTTGCGATCTTCGTTAACCTTTAACAACGCCTGAACCGCCCGAGCGGCCGCGGGATCGGCAGACGAAAACTCGTCAAACCCTTTCGCCAGGATAAACCCCAAACACCACTGATAGATATCATCCACTGAACATGTGCGGCGCATCAGCTGTTCGATCTTTTCCAGAATGACGGCCCGGCTAAACTCTGTTGTCATCGTTTGACTCCATTGTCGTGTCGACTGTTTTACAAAACATGATTTTCATTCACCGCAGACTCTGCGTTTAACTGTTCTTCCAATAACAAAATGCGCTGTTCCTTGTCCAGAATCATTTCTTCAACTGTCTTCAGCCGCTCTTTATATTCCTCAATCCGGTCAGACAGCATCTCATGCTGCTCTTTTGATAACTCCAGCGACTGTTCTTTCTCCTGGATTTCTTGTTCCAATTCCGAAACCCGCTTCTTCAGTTCATCCGCCTGTCCCCGGGACGTCTCCGGAGCACGCATCTTTAACCAGCTTAACTCATTTAAAATGCGCGCCGCCTGTTCTTTTAAAACAGCGATTTCCTGATTTTGCTGACGAATGTATTCCAAATAAACCGCAGCCTGCTGAGATTTGAATCTTGTCTGCCGAAGTGCGTCCTGATACCCCTGAATTTTTTGACGGATTTCCTGCGCCTCATCAATAAACTGCTCTCTCTCCGCGCGGAGTTTTTCCCGCTCCTCCTGAAGCGCCGAATAACGCTGTTCCTGCCGGGCAAGCTGAGCGGCCCGGGCCTCGGAAAGACGCTGCTGCATCTTGAGCTCAGTTTCGGCCGTTGTCAGCTCCTGCTGATACTGTCGGATTTTTTCCTGATAATCCTGCCGGGAGGTCAATAACTGCTGATCCAGCGCATTGCGTTCGCCTTCCAGCAATGCCAATTTTTTGGTGTAAACAGCCTTTAACGCGGACCGTTCCTCCTCACCAACAGCCTGAGACCGATGATAATCATCCTCAAGAAGCGTCACCCTGTTTCGCTGCCGGGCAATCAGATCATCCTGATCCCGAATCCTTTGTTCAAGCACATCCAAATCATTGGCCGCCTGAGCCAGATCCGAACTCAAGCGAATAACGTCCTGCGCCTGCGTCTGGCCCTGCTTTTGAAATCGACGCAGATCATCCTGCTGTTCTAATAATTTCATTGTCGCAACGGCCCGTAGTTCCGCCCGGGACACCGCCATCTCCTGATTTTTTCGGACCTGATCGTTCACAACCTGTCGTAACTGCCGCTGTTGTTCATTCTGCGTTTGAAGATTTTCCATGCCGTCCCGGTAAGCCTTCACCTGCTGAGTCAACCGATAAACCTGGTCTTGAGGATTGTTCCGTTGGCCATACAGCCCGCCGTCCAAACCCATCTCTTTCAAACAGGACAACGCCTCGGGATTCCGGGGATCACTCAATAAAACTTTACTAAACTCATGGATCGCCTCTTCATAATGCCCCGCGTCATAATAACGCCGCCCCTCTTTGAGCAGCTCCCGGGTTAACATGTCCCACTGCGCAAAGACCGATTCGGATAAAAGAAAAACTCCGCCGCAAATCAGCAGAGTCAATCCCAACAGGCGTTTGGCATAACAAAAATATTTCCCCATGAATTTTAATCCCCTAAAATCTATAAGTGTTTTATGTGCAAAGGATTATATCACCAGTCGTCTGAAAGTGTCAAATCACCCCTGATCTTTGTTTTTAGATTTTTTATTTCTATGTTATGATAGGCCTTCGTTTGGCTCCGGTCGGAGTCCACCATGGGATCCTGCCCATGCAGATCCCGTAAATCATAATATTAAAACTCACTGTTATCACTATGCCGACACAAACTGAAACCCCCATGCTCAAGCAATACCGGCAGATCAAGGCCAAACACCAGGACTGCATTCTCTTTTTCCGGCTGGGCGATTTCTATGAGATGTTTTATGAAGACGCCCGAACCGCCAGCGGAATTCTGGATCTTGTTCTGACGGCCCGCGGCAAAGGAACCGCCAACCACGTCCCGATGTGCGGCATTCCGTTTCACTCCGCTGAAGGCTATATCGCCAAACTCATCAAGGCCGGATTGAAAGTCGCGATCTGCGAACAGGTTGAGGATCCCTCCGCCTCCAAGGGCATTGTCCGGCGCGATGTGGTGCGCATCATTACTTCCGGGACATTTCTGGACGAGCAGTCCTCAGATACCCGTTATATCGTTTGTCTCTGCCCGGATAAACATAAAACCGGACTGGCCTTTATCGACCCTTCCGCCGGAACTATTCAAGCCAACGAATATCCTGATATCCGCAAATGCGCAGAAATTCTTTCACGCCTTCCGATCCATGAATGCGTCTATCCGGCCAAATCACAGGAGGATGTCTCGACCTTATTCCGGCATCCGCTGCTGAAATCCCGGCCAATCACCTTAAGCGCGCATGAAGATTGGTGTTTCAATCATCAGATCGCGCATAAAAATCTCTGCGAGCATTTCAGTCTGCCGAATCTGCGAGGCTTCGGCATAGAGGAGATGCCGTCGGCCGTTTCAAGTGCCGGGGCCCTGCTGGAATATCTGCGCCAGATGAACCGCCAGCCGCTTAAACATATTGACCGTATTTGTATCTATGCCGATAACGATTTCGCCGCGATCTCGCCGGCCGCCATCTATGGACTGGAATTAAACGCTCTCTTGCAGACCATTAACTATACCCGTTGCGCGTTAGGGAAGCGCACCCTTCAATTTTGGCTGTTTCACCCTTTAAAAGATCCGGAAAAAATTTTGAAACGCCAGCAGGCTGTAACACATCTGCATCAAGCCGCTGAAACCGTTGAGAATCTGCAGACCCTCTTCAACCAGGTGCCGGATTTTGAAAAACATCTGTCGCGCCTCTCCTGCGGTTATACCAATGCCCGGGATCTGCTGGCGATCCGAAACACGCTGAGCCTGCTCCCCTCGCTTCAGGCCGCGCTGGAATCCCTGGGAGAACACCATCCCTTGCTGCAAATCACAGATGTTCCGAATCTGCGCCGGCGTCTGGAAGAAGCGATCAATCCGGAGATGCCGCTGACAAAATATGACGGCAAAATCTTTCAACAGGGGATTCATGCCGGACTGGATGAGCTGAGAGATATTCAGGACAACGGACGGCAATGGCTTAAAACTTTTCAGCGCCGGGAAATTGAACGCACCGGCATCAACTCACTCAAAATCGGCTTTAATAAAGTCTTCGGATACTACATTGAAGTCACCCGGACTCATCTGGATGCGATTCCGCCGGACTATATCCGCAAACAGACCCTGGTCAACGCAGAACGTTTCATCACCCAGGAACTCAAAGAATACGAAGACAAAATTCTCAGCGCCCAGGACCGCATTCAGGCAATCGAAGAAGAACTGATCGCCCTGATGCGCCGGGAAATTCTGGACGAATCGGTCCGCCTGCACGATCTGGCCCGCGAACTGGGATCTATTGACGCCTTGATCTCTCTGGCGATCTTTGCCCGGCAGACCAACGCTGTCGCGCCTCAAATCGACAACAGTGACGTGATTGATATTCGTGAGGGCCGTCACCCGGTTGTTGAACGCGCGCTGGAAACCGCCTTTGTTCCCAACGATATCCTGCTTAACGGTGACAACAATCACCTGATTATCCTCACCGGGCCGAACATGGCGGGAAAATCCACCTATATCCGTCAGATCGCTATCCTGGTCATCCTCGCCCAGATGGGCAGCTGGATTCCGGCGGCCTCGGCGCGCATCGGATGCGTGGACAAAATTTTCACCCGTATCGGGGCGCATGATGATATCGCCCGGGGGCAAAGCACCTTTATGGTCGAAATGAATGAGACCGCCGACATCCTGAATAATTTATCCGATCGCAGCCTGGTGATTCTGGATGAAATCGGACGCGGCACCTCTACCTACGACGGGCTCAGCCTGGCCTGGGCCCTGGCCGAACATCTGCAGGCCTCCGGGGTGCGGACCTGCTTTGCCACACATTTTCATGAACTCACCGCCCTGGCCGATGACTACCCGGGCGTCAAAAATTACAATGTGGCGGTTAAAGAATGGGAAGATGAGGTCATCTTTCTCCACAAAATTATTCCCGGCGGAACGGACGACAGCTATGGAATTTATGTCGCCAAACTGGCCGGAATCCCGGGTCCGATTATCAACCGGGCGAAAAAGATCCTCACCAAACTTGAAACAAATCAGGACATTAAACAGGCCCTCTCCTCCTCGGAGGATCTGACGTCGCAGACGCCGCAGATGGATTTTTTCTCCGGGGCATCCGACCCGGCCGCTGCGGCATTGCGCCAGTCTCTTGAAGAGGTCGATCTGAACCAGATGACCCCGATCGAAGCCCTGACGTTTTTGAATACGTTGAAGAAGGAATTGGCGAAGGAACAGAATTGATCTCAAGAAAAAAGACACAGGCCACAGGACACAAGGAGAAGCAATAATTATAAAAAGCAAAAAGATTCAACGGCTGTGTCGCATAAAAATCTTTTCGAAACAATGACGATCAATCATTTGGTTGTTTTTCGATTTTTGATTGTTCTTATTTCTTGTTGCATGTATTTTACAACTTGCTTTTTTCTTGTGTCATGTGTCATAAATCTTGTGACTTTACAAAATCAACAAATGGTTTTTGTGTCTTTGTGTCTTATTTAATATCATAACGGTCCGCCGAGGGCGTCGGACCCTACGAAAAAGGATTTCCTATGAACCGTGTTCATGTCCTTCCCGCAGATGTCGTCAGCAAAATCGCCGCCGGTGAGGTCATCGACCGTCCGGCTTCGGTCATCAAAGAATTGCTTGAAAACGCCCTGGATGCCGATGCCGACCTCATCGCCATCAACTTGACCCAGGCCGGCAAGACATCCATCACCGTAACCGATAACGGCAGTGGAATCCGGCAGGACGATATGGAGGTGATCTTTCAGCGACATTCCACCAGCAAAATCGTCAAGGCCGACGATCTCTTCAATATCCGTTCTCTGGGATTCCGTGGGGAGGCGCTCTACAGCATCTGCTCTGTGGCGGACATTATTGTGAAAAGCAAACCCGGGGAACAGGATTCCGGATGGGAAATTCATATGCGCGGCGGAACCCATCTCAATCTCAAGCCGATCGCCATGAATCGCGGCACCGAAATTACAGTCACAGAATTGTTTTTCAACACCCCGGCCCGCCGGAAATTCTTAAAATCCGACACCTCGGAAATGAATCAGATTCTAAACCTGCTCATTCCGTATACCGTGCTCTACCCGCAACGCCGGTTTCTCCTGACCCATAACCGCAAAACCGTACTGAATTTGCAGGCCACCGAAGATGTCGAACAGCGCATTGCAGATGTCCTGAACCTGGACCGCCGTTTCTTTTTAAATGTTCAACGCTCTCTGCCGGAATTATCCTGTGATCTGCATATGATTCTGGGCGATATCAATATCAGCCGCTCCAAACGGGATATGCAGTTTCTCTTTGTCAACGGGCGGCCCGTGCACAGCAAAAACATCAGCTTTCATCTTAATGATGTGTTCCGCCTGATTCTTCCACCGCGGCATTATCCGTTCTTCGCGGTCTCCCTTACGCTGCCTCCGCAGGACCTCGACGTCAATATTCATCCCACCAAACGGGAAATCAAAATCCGGGATGAGCAAACGCTGTGTTCGTTTCTACGCCGCGCCTGCGAGCATGCCCTGATGAACCAGTCCGGACCGAAAGCGGCCCGGGACGACGACATGACTTGTCAGTGCGTTCCGAAGGCAAAAGATCCCGAGGAACATCAACGCCCGAACGCCCGAACCATGATTCAGCGGGCACTCAAAGAGCAGCGCGCGCGAGATCTGGAGACGGAACACGTCGCGGAAGCCCGCTCGTCCTACCGGCGGCCGACCGAGCAATACACCATTCCACTGAATCCGCTTGATTCAGCCCGGGATGTCGATCAAACCCTCTTCACCCAAAAGCCCCAGTCTGTCAAAGACCGTCTGACCGAGGCGCGGTTTGCGGGATCCTTTTCTCAAAAATATCTTTTCTTTGAATTCGACAAACGTCTGCTCATCCTTGATCAGCATGCCGCCCAGGAACGCATCATGTTTGAACACTTTGTGACTCAAATGCAAAACAGCACGATCGAAGTACAGAACCTGTTAACGCCGTATCTGCTCAAGGCCTCGCCGCAGGATCTTTTGGCCTGGCAGGACGGTAAAGACCGCCTCGCCGAAATCGGATTCGATACCACGCAATTTGATAATGAAACGATTGCCATTCAGAGCCATCCGGTTTTAATCAATCATCCGGAACAGGCTGTCAAGGAATTGCTGGCCGGGCAGGATATCGCCCGCTGCGACCATGAATCAATCGCCCGACGAGCTTGCCGGGCCTCGGTCATGGCCGGCGATGCCATGAACGCTCAACAGGCAGAATTTCAGCGTGAACAATTACTGCAATGCCGCAACCCCCTGACCTGTCCTCACGGTCGGCCGACGGTCATTGAGATGAGCCTGGACTTTTTCGACAAACAATTTCTCCGGACATAACCATGAAACCATCCGACATAATCCGATGGCTTGAAACCGATGACCCGAACGAACTCGCGCGGCTCTACGCGCAGGCCTATGAAGTCAAACGTGCACACGTGGGAACAACAGTCTATTTCCGCGGGATCATTGAGTTCAGCAACATCTGCCGGAAAGATTGTCTCTATTGCGGTATTCGCAAGGAGAATACCGCACTCAAACGCTATCACATGACCACCGAAGAAATTATCGCCTGCGCCGTCCAGGCCGATGAGCTGAATTACGGATCCATCGTTTTGCAATCCGGCGAACGGCAGGATCCGGCCTTTACAGATTTTGTTGAAGAGATCTTGCGCGGCATCAGCCGGGCTACCGACGGACGGCTCGGTGTCACTTTATCATTGGGAGAACAATCCCGAAAGACTCTGCGGCGCTGGTTTGCGGCCGGCGCGCACCGATATCTACTGCGCATCGAGACATCCAGCGAAACTCTTTACCGGAAAATTCATCCGCAAGATCACGATTACGCAGCAAGGCGCCAATGCCTGGGTGATCTGCGCCGGGAAGGTTATCAAGTGGGAACCGGAGTCATGATCGGCCTGCCGTTTCAGACCCCGCAGGATCTGGCCGACGACATCCTCTTTTTTCAACAACAGAATATTGATATGATCGGTATGGGGCCCTATATTCCGCATCAGGATACCCCGCTGGCCGCTCACTGCCCGGATTTTGATGCGTCAAAAAATCTGGAACTGGGGCTCAAGATGATCGCGTTGACCCGCATTATGCTCAAGGATGTCAACATCGCCTCGACTACCGCCCTGCAGTCCCTCTCGCTACAAGGCCGCGAACTGGGGCTTAAGGCCGGGGCCAACATCATCATGCCCAACATAACGCCGACGCAATACCGTGAGGGATATCAGCTCTACGATAACAAGCCCTGTCTGGACGAAAACGCCCTGATGTGCCGCGGATGTCTGGAACAACGCGTCGCCTCAATCGGTGAGACTATCGGATATGGACAGTGGGGCGACTCACCGCATTTCCACAGACATCATCTTCCGGAAGACACACAATCATCGGTGAACGGTGAACAGTAAGCGGTGATACACGATCATTCATTACTGATTCCCCATCACTAATCCCCAATCAATTATGTGAAAAATCGAATACGGACGCTGACGATAGTTCCGGGACGGAGGATATTTCTTCTGCAGATTCTCTTTGAACTGACGAACCGCGGCCCGACGAAGACGGCTGTTCCAGTACAACTCTTGAATGTTTCGCCCGGCTGTCATACACCAACGGCAGGGTCAATCCCGGCAACATCGGCACAGCGTTCTGATACAGTTGATAGATCCGCAAATAATCCATCTCCTGCCTGAGTTGCAATGCCCGCGGATTCATCTGACTTTCTATAAGATCCATCCTGTCTGCCTCCCAGGCCAGAAAACGGAAATACGCTGAATAGTGTGACAGATTATTTTTGATATCCGCTCTGGTCGCCTGCCAGGTTTGATTGTCCGGATCCCGCATCCTGGCCAGACATAAATTGATATAATACATTGCGTCCCGACCCCACTGATCCCGTTGACCAGCCCCAATGGCAAATTTTGCATCATAATAGGCAATCCAGACTTGACTCAAGCTCGCCTGCTGACCTTCCTCCAAAATCATTGTGTGAATCACCGACGAGTCTTTCTTTGAAACGAGATCCTCTGAGATCTCCGGAGACATCGGTAAGGTCCGGTTATGCAACCAGCGCTGGATCCTCGCCAGCATCGCCCGAACAAAATCAAGAAAATACAAATGACTCACCCATTCATACGACAGCACCCTGGCCTCCGCCACCGAAAGAATCCCCGGATCAGACAACATCCGCTGCTGATTCACATTTCTGCTCAACGGGGCTTTGTTCCTCAAAACCATTCTGGCCATATCAATCGATCGATATCGCTCTGACCTCATCATCACTGTAACCGGCCGCCCCTCTCGATCAATAACACCCGGACGGCCATCCGTCATCACAACAAAATTCCCATCCTGCAAAATAATCGCCGGACGGCCCAACGCATCCGTGGTTTCCGTCTCTAAAAGCACATCGCAGTGAAGATAAAGACTTTTGACACCGCCGTCTGTATCTCGAATAAAAATCTCTCTGAGAATTTTCGGAAAAAGACCGGACGTTCCGGCGGGCTCCGGCACAAATTTTAACGCCGTCCAAAATGCAAACGGCTGTTCGGCAATCAATTGAATTCGCCGGCTTTGAACCGTTTTCCCCCGATCCTGCCTGTCCGGACGAAATTTCACCGCCCGGAAATCCCGAATAGCCTGACGCAATGACCTTCGCCCGGTCCGCCCGGCTTGCATCACAGGCCGCGTCAGCATTTCAGAATATTCCCCACACCCGGCAATCGTTCCTTCGACCAGAGCGTTCATTCCGAAATTTTCATTATCAACAGGCCGTGACGCTGGATCTGATGCCGCCGCAATATCCACCAATGAGACATTCGCCGGCCAGACCGGCTGCGACTGGCGATAAAGATAATAAACAGAAAGGAAATAAATAAACCTCCTGACCTGCGCGTCCTGACGAGTGGCTGAACGATCCGCAATATCCTGCAGATCGCTCTGATAAACCAGTGCCCGAAACGACACCGGAACACCCAACGGAAACTGCCGTGTTTCCCGTCGGGTCGCCTGCCAGACCGTATTTTTCAGATCCCTCATCCTGGCCGCTCCCTGACGAATATAATACATCGCGTCATAGCCCCACTGATCCCGCTCTCCGGGCACCATAGAAAATTTTCCGTCATAATACGCAATCCAGACTGGACTCAGACTCTTCTGCTGATCTTCCGCCAGAATCGCAGTATGAATGACCGAGGCTTCTTTGTTTCGAACAATCGCGTCCCCTGAATCCCGTCGAATCTTTACCGTCGTTCGGTTGTTCAACCAAAACCACATCCGCCCCAGCATCGCCCGATAGATATCCAGCCAATGCCAGTGACTGGCCCACTCATACGACAATTCTTTCAGTTGCATATGCGTCAAAAATTCTTGCTGCGAGACAGGAGAAACCGCTTGCGCGCTTTCCGACGGATTCGGCACCTCTTCAATAGCATAAACCGAATGATAGCGGTCAAATTCTGTTCGAATCCCCCCAACCCGCCGGCCGGCCGGATTAAAGAACTCCAGCACGCCACGCTCCCCCACCACCGCGAGATTGCCGTCCTCAAGCATCACCGCATCCCGGCCCCGAGAATCCTTCGTGCCCGGCCTCATCAATCGGCCCTCGACAATATAAACACGCTTCTGCCCTCCGGCGGTATCCGCGACCATCACATCCAGTAAAATATAAAATCCGATCCGGGGATTTGCAATTCCACGGACCGTCAGATCATCATCGTTCACAAATTTCAGGGCCAGCCAAAAGACCATCGGATGATCAATCATTTTAATCCGCAATCTTCGGCTGGGCACAAAGGCCGCGCGAACAGATACCCACTGAAAAATCGCGGTTGTAATACCGAGCCCCCGATAAAACGGATTAACAAAAATCTTGCCGGCTTGCACATAATGGCGGGCGTGATCCTGCGTTTCCAGATAATCCACCAAACCGGCCTTGATTCCTTCCACATAGATATTAAACCGTGCCGGATGCGGGTCTTTCCGGGTTTGCTCCAGCCAATTTGATTGTCCCTCCGGCCTTTCTCCAATCTGAAGTTTCGCCCTCACAAATCCGGCGTCGTCTCCAGCCGGAACCGATAACGGCTCCGCCGCGATCTTCGTTCGTAAATCCTGTTCCCGATGACTCAACGGCAGCGCGATGCCGGGCCACCAGGGCTGCGCATTCCGATAATACGTTCGAATCCGCACCTTCATCTCAGCCAGCCGAATCGTGATCTGCCGCGGTGTCATACCGCTTTCCACAACATCCCGACGGTCCGCCTCCCAGGCCAGCCATCGGAAGGGCGACGAATACCGGCCCAAATACTGATGAATATCTGAGCGGGTCTTCTGCCAGGCCGCGTTGGTTTGATCCTGCATTTTTTCCAGACAGGCCAGAAAATAATCACGCCCCGTCTTGCCCCACTTATCGGCCGCGCCCCTCAGCATCGACATCTTCTGATGCCAGTAATCCAGCCAGACTTTGGTCAACATCGCGCCCTGCAGATTTTGTTCCCCGCCGACAAACATTCGCACCGTCGAACCGGCAGGCCGCGGCTCAGATACACGGCCGGTCTCAATCGGTTTCGTATCTGCGAAAACCGGCCGCGCCTCCGTCTGAGGCAGGATATCCGATACGCGATCCGCCGTCCACTCGCCCGACGCCTGAATCCGGATGATCAGCCATTCGATAAAATCTCCAAACGCCACGCGCGATTGCGCCGTGTATGTGTTCCAGGCCGTGATCCCAGGAGCGTCCTGCACACTGCGGCTGTCCAACCACCTCTGCAACCGGGCCAGCAAGGCATTAAACCAATCCAGAAAATCCCAGGAATCCTTCGACACGGCAAACCCTCGCGCACGCGCCCCCGGCCAGCCGGCCTCGCGAACCATCCGCTGGGCAAAATCCGACGGATACGCATTTCCGGACACCATCATGGACTCATCCGCGTCATGCCTCTCTATCCCCGCGCCGTCAGGATTTTCGCCGCGAAGAATGTCTTGAATTCTCTCCTGATATTTCGAATCAAGCACGTTAACAGCAATCAAAAACCTGAATCCCCTGGGTAATCTTTGTTTAAAAAATGCCATGCGTTCTTTGATCCCGTCCTGAATCTTTTCTGGGCTCAAGGAGTTCTTTTCAAAAGACTTATCAATAAATGCCATTTCCTTTGCAAGATATTGAATGATCTGCAAATCCGCCATAAAATCTTCCAATTCATCCAACGACATCTCCCATACCAATCCGTTGTCCGGATTAACAGAAATTCTCCTATCCTTCAAACGACCGCCCCGGTTTCTGAGAAAATTAAAAATGGCCTCGAACATATATTCAGTAAGCCCCTGCCCAAGATAGACGAAACGGACAATATGCCGATAGCCGTCAAAAGCACACAGCACATCCAAAAGAGCGATTTCCTCATCGGGATTTAGCGTTATCACCTGATGATAGAGCTGGTTTAGACTTAAATTTAATTTAATTTCAAAAAGTGCGGTATCTGTGACGACATCAAAATCAATCTTGCTTCCACGATGCTCAATAGATTTACTGATTGACTGAATCAGACCAATCGAGCCCATCTGCTCACCGTGCATAACAATATAATAGAGTCCGGCCATTTCACCCCATAAACCCCGAACCCAATGTTTATAAAATTCACGATTTTCCTTAAAAGGCGAAGAACTTGTTTTCAAGAAATACTTCACAGCACTTAGTATGCGTCCCCTGTCCGGCCCCTGATAATCCAGCAGCGCAACAATCTTTTGAACATCATCTGCGGAAAATTGAAGCCCCGTCGTCTCCGTTAGACGATGCAAGGCCTGTCTGATCTCACTCTTCTTCGGCGGCGCGCCGTGTTCCCAAAAGTTATCCTTCTGTGATTTTCCGACATCTCGATATCGGGAGTGTTTATGCGAATTTTTCTTCTTTGTCTTTTGAAACTGCTTGTTAAATCGTTCGGACGGCCCACACGAATTGCGTGTTCCCCGCCCCAACATACGCTCCGCATCATAAAACATGCCCGGCAGATCACCGTCGCCGTCATCCCAATCAAATCCATCGGACTGCCATCTTCTATCGTCTTCCCGCCGATTTCCCGGTCTTCGGCCTGACCCTCCCTTGCGCGGCCCGTCTGTGATTGCCGCCTGATCGGCTTCGGTTGTCTCTTGGACCATCAATCCGAGCCCGGACTCTTGTTTACCGAACCTCTCTGTATACAAAGTTTCCGCTAAATGATCTTGCTCGCGTTCAAACGCCCTGATCAGCCTCCACAGGCTCTGACGCAAAGTATGGACATCTGTTTTGTCCATCCGCAGACCGATCGCCCGATCCATTTGATTCATCAATGAATTCAGGAGGTCATCTCGACCCCAAAAGCCCAGATCGTGCATCATGTTTCGCATTTCCAGATAGTTCTGCCAGACCCGCCGGGACGCGCGAAGCATAATATGTCCGCAGAGATGGCGAAAGACCTGCTCCGAACTCATGCCCAACGCAGACCCGATACGCGCGTAAAGCTGTCTTCTTGCCAGCTGGACTCTCTTTGCGCCATGATGCTGAACAGCCGACTGAAGGTCCTGCCGGATATATTCAAGCGCCAACAACAGGATCTTGTGACGCGGTGACGCGGTGTCCCTGGCAAAGGTCTTCTGTTTCACCGCCTGCTCAACCAGCCGTAACAACTCCGCGAATTGCTCATCACTCAAAACAAACGCGAGCGACTGCAGCCACGACAAATCTTCATAGGATATCTCTCGGGAAATCTTCTCTGGCTGATCCGCCATCTCTCCCTGACTTGAGAGCGCGGCTTGATCTTCAACAGCCGATCTTTCTTGCTCTTGATAATTTCTATCAACGCCATCAGAAGGGTTCAGAGGCGTTTCTTTTAAATTCAGAACCAACGCCCGCTCTTTCCGAAGCCTGCGAAGTTTTTTCTTGATGGCGCGCAAAATTCCGTCCGGCACATGAAAAAAGGATAATATCACCCGGAACGGCCGACGGATGTTCTCTTTGGACTTAAATTTCTGTAATGACGCGATTCGCTTGCCTGCCGCCTTGATAATCCGCTTCTCATCTTTTTTATGAAGAGACTTTGATGTCTGCACAGCCAGCCGAAAAACATCCGGATTCGTCACAAAGTCAGCAAACTCCTCTAACGTCAACATAAGCCTGAGGCTGCGCCGAACCGTATCGACCGCAATATCCGGCCCCGGCCCGGGCATCCGCTCAAGAAACATGAAAACCGCCCTGGCGGGTTCCTCATCCTTCGCCCGTCCGAAATATAATAAATAGTCTGTTTTGGACAACGCCGGAACTGACTGAATCATCTCAAAGTGAGATACCTTGTCAGGAACAGCGCCGAGAATTTGTTTATAAAGATCGGATAATTTCCAACGCGATTTCAACTCGCAAATTCCTGTTGCCGTAAGCACATCGACTTCTTTCTCAACCGGATTGCTGTGCCCCTTGGGAACAAATCGAAATTTTTCGTTAAGACCGACAACCATCCCGAAAATCTCCGGATGCTGCACAATTTCGTAAAGCCCGGACAATTCAGACAAGGCTCCCCAGGCCCGGTCATCATGCTTTTTGCCGGGTTTTCCAAGCGCCTGCCGCAGCAGCGTCGAGGTCCGTGCCAGCGCCGGGGTAATCAATTCATTCCCCGGACCCGTATACGTATTCAGAAACTCAATCCTTGGCGGCATAAACTCTTTCAGAAAATGCCACTTGCGCCGTGATCCGAATTCATACAGCAACCTCTGGATATCCTGTTTCTGTTCCTGTTTCGTCTGCCGTTGCCCCTTCGATGTCGTTTTTTGATACCGGACATCCCTCGCCGCTTTACCATCGGATCCCATCTGCGCCTGATCCTGTGTCGCGTCCGGATCCGGCGATGTTGCGGCATCCTTGATATCAGAATGCGGATCCTGCGCCGGGCGATGGATTCCCGACGGATCAGACACTTCGCCATGTCCACGCCCGGAATCATCCGACTCTGCCGAAGCGGCCGGTGTTTTTTGCGGAAGCTGTTGGACAACAGACGTGTTGCCCCTGGCTCTTAAAAGCTCGACGATCTTTTGACTCCCCTCATCTCCCTGAGCCGCCTGCTCCCAGTAAATCCGGCCGTTCAGACCGGCCAGGGCCTGCCGCGCCTCCGGATGTCCATGATCAGCCAGGGCCATGAGATTAAAAATGCTATAGCCTTCTCCCACCTCGGCATCGGCAATAAAATGAGTCAACGTGACGGCACGGAATTCCCGCTGAACAAAATCCGACATCGGGGTGTCGGTCTGTTTGATCCGGATCAGCGCGTCAACGGCCTGTCCCGCCCCCTGATCCGCGAAATCTTTAAGCAAAACAACCGCGCGATGCATCATCCCGAGCGCAGGATAGATATCATGACCAGCCATCAGCTGCTCATCATTCAAGAATATGTTCAAATCATCCCCGGTCGCCATCCGGACGATCCCTTCATTTTGCCAAAAGGTCTCAATAATCTGATTCATTACATAACTCTGCCGAGATGGCGAGAACGTCACAAGGGCCCGACGCGCGGGCTGATGATCAAACAAGGCAAACAACAACACACAATCCACATCTCCGGAGTCGTCAGAAGCAGTAAGCCGCGCTAAAATTTTCCCAAGATCAATTGTGCGAACAATCTCATCAAGACGCATGGATGTATTTTCAAAGAAACCGAACAAAACCAACCGCCGTCCGGCCTCGGCATCTCCGTTTTGTTCGACAAGATCTTTAAGCCGCTGTGCCTCCGTCAAAATTCCGTCTTCAGCAAAATAGCGCCATTCAATATAGGCAGAATCTGCGAGGCGAGCATCCGAATTCTGATCGGCGATCCCGGCCGGGGCTCCCAATGCCTCTCCGGATCCGGTCTGCAGCATGCCACCGACTAACAGCATCCGCAAAAAACGATCCCGGAATGATCTCGCCGTTTTGTTTTCCGTATTCTTTGATGCCTCAGACCGTCTGCCGTCTCTTCTTTGAATCAACACGGTTAGTATAAACACCGCATGCAAAACCACTGAAGACGCCAGCAAAACAACAGGAATGGCCATTAGCTGCGGCGCGGCCAGGCCCCACGCCCATATATACGAGACGGCCGACCACACCATCATGACACGCGCGAGCCCCCATCGTTTTCGCATTGAACCGGCGAAAGACTTCTCATAACTCAGAGAGGCCTCATCTGAATCTGTTTTTAAAATATCATGATCCGGGGCAACAGATATCCACAAAGCACACCGTTCTGTTTCTTGACGCGCCTCACCCTCTGTGCCTGCTAAATTAGAAAACACCTCTTTTGGATCAGGCGCACGAACATCCCTTTTCGGTGCTACCCTGATTGAAATATCACATAGACGACCTTCCCGGTCTTGCAAAATACGCACCCCTTTAATCTTCCCGTCAGACAAATAGACAGCAACAAGGGCCTCAGGCCAAGCCGCCAACCTCAACTCGCGACCCATCATATCCAGTCGTCCGGTCGGACTTAGATTGGTCAAAACCATATACTGGCTCTGAGAACATCTCTGCTTAAAAGAACGGAACTGATCGACAAAAATCATCTCCGGCACCGGCTCTATGACAGACTCTCTTTCCGGCAAGTTATTCATGTGATAAACAAACCGCAACGATTTTCCTTCGGACCGAAAAAACTTTTGAGACGAGAAGACTCTCAAAGAATCAAACGATATAACAGGAATCGACAGCTCATTCTCCAGAAAAACGCATTGGGTTAACCGCCCCTTATACACATCCAGCCGAATCATCCCATCCGAAATACGACCTTGTTGAACCGCCGACTCCATCTTGGTATAAAAATCACCCAGACCCAGATCAATCCAGCAGGAAGCGCTCAACGAAAACAGTGTAAACATACTCACATTTAAAAGATGTTTTCCTGCTTCCATCAGGCCCGGCCATTGTTCTGAGAACGAACAATGCAGAATCTTGCCGCTAAAACGATCCACAACAACATTCATATAAACATCATTAAATTTATAGTCTCTGCGCGCCTCCAAAATATCACCCATAAGCATATCAATATTTTTTTGGCCGCCGTTCTTTAAAACCGATTCTCTCCAGAAAGCCTCCAGTTCCCGTTTGATCCGCCTATAGAAATGACTTTTGAAGACCCGAATCCCTCCGGGAGAAAAGCGTTCTTCCTCTGCGCTTCCTTCAAAATAATCATGAACCGGCCTCTCGGAAAGATAAATCAATTTGTTGCGTGCCAGGGCCCGATACGAATCTCCGTGAAACAGACGCTGGCGAATGAGCCATTCCATCTGTTTACTCGTCTTTCCCTGAAGACAATTTCTTTTCGCAAACTTTTTGACTTCCGCGTTCCAATCTTGCACGATGTCCGGCGGCAAGCGTCCGGACAGATATCTTAAAGACTCTTTCTGAAAAGACCGGATGATTTTCGTCTTTACCTCCACAACAGCCTTATCACAAGAATCTGGAGGCAGAAGCCTGCGGCAAAGCACCTCTACACGCTTGGCGACAGCGCTATGATTGATGGAATACCTCTGGGCAAGCTCCCGATAGGAGGACGGTTGATACTTAAACAAATCCTTAAAAAGCGCTCTCTGCTTGTCTGCCAGCGTTTGAAATCCCGGCAAGGCTCGCATCTTGCGCTGAACAGGCATGCCCCGATGAATGGTCTGGAAGACAAAGGAACTCACATTCTGTTCAAAATATTTTGCAAAGACATCAGCCAATCGCGACTTTTGATCTTTACTCAGCGTCTTATAAAACTTCCGATAAAATCCCAAATCTCCACGGCTTGTCTCATCCCGTCCGTAAAGTGCCCGCGAGAAGGCCGTATCACTCAAATGTCGCCACTCAGGATATTCAGCACGAACGACATCATAAAGAGAGGCCTCATAAATGCCGTCCCGGATCATGGTTCGCAGCACCGCCGCCTCAAAATCAGACAACTGATTTTCTTTGTGCAAAGCGTCGACGATTGTTAAGAAATCATCTTGCGAATATCGTCCCGATTCATTCACCGCATCACGAAGCCATTTCGCATTTTCATGCATACGTTTTTCTTGCTTTTGATTTAAATCCTGCTGCTGTGCCAATCGCCCGATAGAGGCTTGGTCGAACTCCTCACCGGATCGATGTTTGTCCGCCCGGAGGCATTTCCCGCCCCGCCCGGCGAAAACAGTTCCGGCATCAGTCCGGATGTGTATCAAAACGCCGCTTAAGGTCTGACGCAAATCATCCAGATTCTGCGGATGCCAAAATTCGGATTCCTTGAGCACTTTCACCAGAACAGGATGCGTGATCGCCAAATGCCGCACCTGATTCTCATCCTCGGGTCCATGCGTATGCTGAAGAACCCTCAGCGCGAAGCCCAAATCTTCCATCAGCTCCCAATCTCCCCATAGCCGGTCAGCATAGGCCTGCCGTAATTGATTTAATAAGGCCGATATCTCCCGGCGCCGGACATTGATGTGCGCTCGTGGTCTCCCGCGCG
>JGI10211J34971_10000294_pt1 | contig 39860 bp, 48 predicted proteins | sample Etolagsediment_FD_34971 | JGI IMG/M metagenome (IMG submission 34971)
TAATACATTCATAGCTTTAGTATACTTTTTGATATATAAGGCTATGAGTTGAAGTCCTACCCGTAGGTAATACGAAACGATATAACGCAATATATCAAAAAGTATACAAAGCCTGCAAGGAAGGGAAACTAAACAGATATTTCACCTAAAATTTTTTAAAGTTACCTACAGGTAGCTTGAAAAATTTATTAGTCAAAATCTCAAGTTTATTTTCTCCTTCTATGAATAATATTAGTTTTTAGAGGTGCCCATAAAATATAAGGAGGCAGATATGCCATTATTAGATAGTTTTAGAGTTGATCATACGATTATGGATGCACCTGCTGTGCGAGTTGCAAAGACTATGAGTACTCCTAGTGGAGATACTGTTACAGTATTTGATTTAAGATTTTATAAACCAAACGAAGCAAAAATGGATGGAAAAGGTATCCATACACTTGAGCATCTTTTTGCTGGATTTATTAGAGAGCATTTAAATAGTAAAAAAGTAGAAATTATTGATTGTTCTCCTATGGGATGTAGAACTGGATTTTATATGTCAGTATTAGGAACTCCTAGCGAAAAGAAAGTTGCAAAAGCTTGGCAAAAATCTATGAAAGATGTATTAAAAGTGAAATCAGAAAATGATATTCCTGAATTAAATGTATATCAATGTGGTACATATAAAATGCATAGTTTAAAAAATGCTAAAAAAATAGCTAAAGATATGTTAGCTACGAAAATTGGTGTGATGGATAATAAAAAACTTTTTTTAAGTGAAGAAAGAATGAAAGAATTAGGTATCTAGTTTGAGTAAAGAGTTAGAACAGTTTGGCTCTTTATTTAATATGACACCTAGTGTGTCTATATTGCATTATGTAGAAGAAGCCAATGATATTACAAAAGAGTTAGAATCTCTTGTAGAATCTGTTGATGGTAAAGTTAAAACAATTGAAAATAATCCACCATTAAACTATCTAAGACGAGAAGCAAAGCATTCTGGTTTTGACTATGTCATTATATCTTGTAGTATTGTAGAGAATAAAGATAAAAATAGTTTTATGAATTTAATCTCAAAAGCATTGAGAGATTCTGGTTATATGATAATTTTAGAAGATAAAGCTCAATCTCTTGATAGTGTATATGAATTATTAGAAACATATGATTATGGTGCAGTAAATTCTATAGATATTTTTGAAAAGTATAATCTGATCATGGCTAAAAAACTACATATGTGGGGTATGGATTAAATTGGATTCATCCCAAATAGTTACAACCAATGATGGATCAAATACACTATATTCATCTAAGTTTAATCAGCACTACCATAGTGTAAAGGCAGGTGCTATAAATGAAGCACTTTTTAAACATGTAATACCTGCTATAACTTATGCTACAAATAATAATCTTCTAGAGATAAATATTTTAGATATATGTTTTGGACTAGGATACAATACATTTACAACTATTGACTACATCATTAAAAATAATCTTGATATAAAAGTAAATTTTTATTCCCCTGAATTTGATAGCAAGTTAATTAAATCACTACAAGATTTTGAGTTTCCAGATGAATTTGCATATATGAAAAATATTATTGATGAGGTCTCAAAAAATAATTTTTATGAAGATGATAGATTTAAAATAGAAGTTTTTATAGGTGATGCTAGGGCATATATTAAAAATATAAATAATATTGATGTGGTATATCAAGATGCTTTTTCATCAGATGTCAATAAAGAGCTTTGGACAAAAGAATATTTTGAAGATATATATAATTGCACATCTCAAAATTGTCTTATGACTACATATTCAATTGCTACACCTATACGACTTGGAATGTGGGAAAGTGGGTTTGAGATTTATGAATATAGAAGTGGTGCTACAGATAGACAAACAGTATGCTTTAAATCAAAAGATGATGCTAATCTAGCAAATACAAAATATATAGATATGGTACTAAAAAAAAGTAGAAATACTACTGCTGTGAGTTTAAAAGATTAAGAAGCTCTTTTAAATTATTTTTAGAAATATCAATCTTTGCTATTAGTCTTATGATAGCTTTTTTCACTGTTGGTTGACGAATTGCACCGACATTAAAGCCTTTTGTTTTTAGCTCTTCTTTTATATCTAAGACCTTTTGGTTATTATTAATTTCAATAGGTACAATTAGTCCATCAATATCGATATCTAAAATCTCTTTAAGCATATTTTGTCTTTTTTTTATTTTCTTTTTTAATTTATCTTTATTTTTAAGTATATATTTTAATGCTTGATATCCAATGGCAGTATCTATTAAAGATGGTGCAGTGCTGTAGATAATAGGTTTTGCTCTATTTTCTAAAAATGATATAGTTTCTTTTGATGCTAAGATATATGCACCATAGCTTCCGTAGGCTTTCCCAAGTGTTCCCATTTTGATATGATTTGCTCTGATTTGGATATTAAAATGATCAAACCATCCAAGTAAATTTGATCCAATCACTCCAGAACTATGAGCTTCGTCTACAAGAAGTAGGGCATTATAATCATTGGCTATTGTAGCAATTTCTTTTGGAGCGATATCTCCTTGCATAGAATAGATACCTTCTATGGCTATGATTATTCTAGAATTTTTAATGTTTAATTTTGAATGTTGAGTTATCTTTTTTTCTAAGTCTTCAATATCATTATGATTAAAAATCTCTACTTTTCCTTGAACTAATTTGGATGCTAGTATCCCACTAGCATGATAATCTTCATCTATAAGTAAAATATCATTTTTTCGTACCATTGATTCAATAAGTGCCATATTTGCTAAAAAACCACTTCCTACAATAATGCCATCATCAAAATTATTTACTTTACAAAGTAATTGTTCAAACTGTTGATGTATTTTACTATAACCATTTACGATCATTGAGGCTTTTGGTCCAGATGATTGAAGAGATGATATTTGTTTGACTGCTTTTTTAAATATGGTTTTATTTGAAGCAAGACCTAGATAATCATTTGATGCTAAATCTAATAAATTTTCATCAAAAATATATCTTTGTCTAAATCTATTGGCTCTTTTTAGTGCTTTAAGTTCTTTATCAAAATACATCTAATAGCCTTTAAAGTGTGATATTTTCTAAATATTCTATATCGTTATTGCTAATAATAATAGCATCGATGCAATATGCTGTATTTAGTTTTTTAATCTGAATATAATATTCTACAGAACGATATAATTTTGATAGCTTAGATTTTGTTATATTATAAACTGCCTCAAAACTATCACCACTTTTTACTTCTATAAAATGATATACGCTATCCTTGCTAGCTATGATATCTATTTCACCCAGTTTTTTAGCATAAAAATTTTGTTCTATAATTTTAAAGCCATGATCTTCTAAATAAGATATGGCTTGTTTTTCAGCTAAATCACCTTTGTTTTTTGTAGTTTGCTTAGGCTGGTACAACTTCCACTTCTACAGATTTAAATAGTGCTGTTTTTGTATTAACATCTGATTCATCACCAAATATATAGTTTATATGAGATTTTGCATGATGGAAAGATACAAACATAGTTTTTGGCTTGATTGTTTTTGAGATTTTTATTTTTAATGGATTTGTCTGGCCATGTGGTGATTTTAAAACTACATGACTTAAACCTTTGAAAAATTCTTTATCTTCTTTTGATACAAGTAAAATATCTTCACCATGAAGCTCTTTTAACCTTGGTGTTTGGATCGTTTGAGCTGCATTGTTATAGTGCATTAATACTCTACCTGTTGTAAGATAGAATGTATTAAACTTCTCACCTTCTATTAGTTTTCGCACCTGGTTTCGCAATTTATATCCATTGTATATAAATGTACCAAGACCATCTGTTGTATTAAATGCTTCTAGGTGAAGTACAGGAGTATCTTTTCTTCCTACTGGCCACTGAAGTCCACGAGAACGATTCCTGATTAGTTTTGGATAACTAGCTCCACCATATCTATATGGTGCATCAACTCTAATGTCATTCCATACATCTTCACTTGAATTATATAAAAATTCTCCATTTATTTTATTTTCAATATCTGTTAAGACATTCCAATCATCAGGTAAATCATTTTCTACTAATGGCTGAGATAAATGAAGTCTTCTCATGGCATTTACATAAACACCAGTTTTTTCATATGCTGACTTTACACCAAATACTATGTCAGATTTTTTTGCAATCTCATTCATAAATAGATCTTGAGTAACTAAAATATCTAAATTTTCTAGAGCTTTATCTATCTTATTTAAATTTGGATGAATATGTGCAGTATCCTCACCCATTACAATCATTGATTTGATTTTGCCATCAAGCATCGCATCTATTAGATCTGGTGTTTTTAGTCCATGTTCTTCTGGGTTTTGATAATCTGGAAGATAGTATGGTAAACATCCCATATCACATGTACCTTGTACATTGTTTTGACCACGAAGTGGCATTAATCCAGCACCTGTTTTACCAATATTTCCAGTCATAAGTGCAAGGTTTACCATAGCCATAACTGCATATGAACCATCTACATTTTCTGTAATCCCTAATCCCCAGAATATCATCGATTTTTTAGTAGCATATGTTCTAGCAATTACAGGCACTTTATCTGCTAAGTCTTCATAGCCTTTAATTGATCTGAATATTTCAGGATTTGCATATTTATCATTTAAAATAGAATTTTTATATTCTTTAAACTCTTTTGTTCTTGTATCTATAAAGTCTTTGTTGTAAAGTCCTTCACTTAAAATTACATATGCAATAGTATTTAAAAATAATAGATTTGATTCATAAGGTATTACTGCTGTATCTGTAGCAAATTTACCTAATTGAATTTCTCTTACATCACATACATAAAGTTCTGATGTTTTAGCACGAGCAGCTTCAATCATTCTATTTGCAACAATAGGGTGAGCTTCTGTTGTATTTGATCCAATTACGATCATACATTGAGTTTTAAAGATATCATCAAATGGATTAGTTGCAGCTCCTTCACCAATAGTAGCTGCCATACCATTTAAACTTGGAGCATGACAAACTCTAGCACAGTTATCAATATTTGGAGATTCCATTATTTGTCTTGTAAATTTTTGAAGAAGGTATCCTGATTCACATGAAGTTCTTGCTCCACCTGTTGCACAAAATGAGTGACGACCATATTTTTCTTTGTTTGTTGATAGTTTCCATGCAACTATTGATGTAGCTAATTCATAGTTTGATTCAAACCACTCATCATCTAAAGATATCATAGTATGTGTTCTTGCTTTTAACTCTCTAGGCATATCTTCAAAGTTTTTTTCTATAAAAGATTTTTTAATCCTTGTATTTCTTACCCTTTCATCACTAGCTACAAAGTCAAATCCACTTTTACCCTTGATACATAGTTTTCCACGACTTACATATCCATCGGCTTTAGCATATATTTTTTTAATTTGATTATTTTCAACATTCGCTGTGATATCACAACCAACTCCACAATATGTACAAACCGATTCTATTTCTCTTACCGTACTCATTAAATCCTCTTTCTAAAGTGTGCCATTTTAAATCTATCACCCATACCAGTAGGTGTTAGTAAAGTTTTTGCTTTATTTGCTTCTCTTATATAATTTTCTTCACTGCTATTTTTTAGAAGCATATCTAAAAGCTCTATTATGCCGAACTCAACTAAAGCTTTTAGCTGAGTTGTATATGTTACATTTTCTATACCAGCTTCTTTAAAGCAATCAATTAGATAATCAAAATGAACATCATATGTGATATCACTATTTTGATAAAGCTTATCTAGTTCTAAATTATCTTTAAAGATTGGAAATACATCATGATTATGATATATTCTAGCAGAAAAATCATTTCGCGGATATTTGTCACCATAATCAAAAGTGATAAAATCAAAATTTCCAATATTTGAGGATAAATTTGTAGCAAATTGATTAAACCCTAATGATATTTCACCTTTAGTTATTTTATATTTTGTACATATGTTTTGTAAAGATAGATCTTTTTGGCTATTATCTAGGTCTTGCCATGTGATATTATTATTGTGAACTACCGCTTTTTGTAGTGTATTTTCTTTATTTGTATATACAAGCTCACAAGAAAAAGCATCAAATATTTCATTTGCCACTATGATTGCATTTTTAGCTTTAAAGTCACTAATATCATCATAGTGTGTGATTTTTACTGCATCACCAAACGAGTTTTTAAAATACTGTTTTTGCGCTGCTTGAAGATGTGGATATCTTTCAACTATAGCAAAATCTAAAGTATCTAAAAGAGAAGGCTTTAGAGTATATATAAATTGTATTATATCAGCAAGTAGATATCCATGATGAGCTCCAACCTCTACAATTGTACTATTTGTAGGTAATTGACCATCTTCAATTAGTGATACAATTTTTTTACCAATAGAGCCACCAAAAAAACTGCTTGTAGATACGGCCGTATAAAAGTCACCCTCTTTACCAATAGTTTTATAGTTTGAATAATAACCTGTATCACTATAAAGCCAATCATTAAAATATTGACTAAAGTTTATATAGTGTTTAGTTTGTTCTTGCATATGCTTCCAATAGTTGAATTTGCTTATCTATTTCAAATATCTGTAAACTTAACTTTTCAATATTAGAAGAGTTTTGTAAAATATTTACATCATCAGATGTTTTTAATCCATTATTTTTAAGATCAATAGTTGTTATAATTAGATCATTATAATAGTTTATTGTAGATTCTTGTATTTGAATTTTATTTTCAATAGTATTAATCTTGTTTTGTACAGATTTAATATAGTTAGTTTCTTCATTTTTGATAATATCTGTTTGTTTTTTAGCTTTTAGATAAGATATTTTAGAACTTTGTGTATCGTAATAACTTTTAATGTCAAGAGGGATTGTAAATTTGATACCTGTAGTAGAGGTGTCTAAATTTCTATCGTGATAGTTGATATAGTCGTGAGTAAGACTAAGCGTTGGTAAATAGTTAGATAGTATAATTTTTTTATAATAATCTTGTGACTTCTCGTTTAGTTTTGCTTTTTTAATATAGATATTATTTGAAATAAAATCATTAGACTTTATAATTGATAATACAGGCAAAGAAAAATTCTGATATGTTTTTGATGATAAGTTATTAAATTTATTTTCTAAATCTATTTTTGATAATTTTAAATCCTCTAAAGATATGTTATTTTGATTAAGTATAATAATGGCATTATTTAAAAATGTCATATCAAGTATATTATGTAAAATTTGTTCTTGTTTTATTTTGACATCAATCTTTGCATTTTTAATTTGAAGTGATTGTTTTTTTATTTTAAGATCAATTTGATTTAATTTAAATAATAAAGTTGTGGCATCTTTGATGAGTAATTTTCTTTGAATATCTGTCTCTAGTGTTTGATATTTATTTGATATATTAGAGTATTTAATTTCATTATATATTCCGCCACTTTTAAAAATTGGTTGATTTATACTAATAGTTGATATTCTTGTGTCTAGAGTTGGTGCAGAAATATTTTTTATATATGATATATTAATTGGCTTAATCCAATCTATTTTTTGTTTTCCACTATCTAAATCTATTTTTTCTTGAGATAGATCTAATGACTCTATTCTATCTTTTGATAATATAGAATCATTTGCGTATATGCCAATATAGATAAATAGAAAAGATAAAACTATTTTAGATATTTGCAACTGCTTTTTCCAATCTTTTAAACCCTTCATCTATTTCATCTTTTGAAATAGTAAGAGGTGGTAATATTCTAAGAGTTATCTTCCCAGCTTTCAATACTAATAGACCTTCATTAAATGCATTGTTATAAATTGCACTTAATGTCTCCTCGTCTATTACCCTTAGACCTCTCATTAGACCTAAGCCTACTTCTTTTGTAAATAGATCAGTATGTGCTTCGTAGAAGCTTTTAAACTTATCATTGAAGTAAATAATAGTCTCATCTAAAGCACCAGAATCTTTATGCTTTTCAAGTATATTTAATACTTCAAGTGATGCAGCAGTACTTAGATAGTTACCCCCAAAAGTTGATCCATGATCACCTGGTTCAAAAATATCTTTGTGTTTAGTCATTACACATCCAATAGGTACACCACCACCCATACCTTTAGCCATAGTAATAATATCTGGCTCAATATCATAAAGGTTTGATGCTAAAAATTCACCAGTACGAAATGCACCTGTTTGTACTTCATCTATAATTAGTAGAAGACCATTATCTTTACAAAATGAAGCTAGTTTTTGAATATCTTCTTTTGGAAATGGTTGTACACCACCTTCCCCTTGAATTAATTCAATCATAACTGCAATTGTTTTATCATCAATTGTCTCATATAACTCATCTAGTTTATGCTTGTATGAGAAACCTTCTGGATATGGAGAAAAATTCTTAGTGTGCATTTTCTTTTGACCACTTGCCTTTACTGTAGTGATTGTACGACCATGGAAAGAATGACCAAGAGTAACTATCTTGTATTTTTTGCTATCAAAATTAATCTCACCATATTTTCTAGCAATTTTAATAGCACCTTCATTGGCTTCAGCACCACTATTTGCAAAAAACATTGCCATATCATAACCACTTAATTGATTTATCTTTTGTGCTAATAGTGCTTGTGGTTCAATTGCATATAGATTTGATATATGAGTTATATTAGATACTTGTGTACAGATTGCATCTGCTACTTGTTTATTTCCGTGTCCAACTGAAACTACACCAATTCCACTTGTAAAATCAATATAGTCATTTTCTTTATCATCAAAAAGTGTGGCATTTACACCTCTTTTAAAATTTACATAATTTCTAGCATAAGTATGCAGTACATTTTGTTTATCTATTTGTTCAATATTCATCAAATATAACCTTTATAATTTATAGATTATATAATACTAAAATTTTAATAAAAATGGGTTAAGAGTACGTACTATTTAATCGTTAAAAAAGAGTTATATACACATGAGATTCTATGTGCTATATCTTTACCTTGAAAGTCCATAAAGTCAGTTTGTATCTTATAAATTAATTTGCCATCTAGTTTAAATTCATATACTAAATAGCCTGCGTATAGCTTACATTCTGTACCTTTTTTGCCTGGGTCCTCTTTGTCATTTTCTCTTGTATAAAAATTTATTTCAAGAACTTTATCACTAGGTATTTTTTCTGTAGAGATACTATCAATATGTTGGTGATTTAATGTGTCAATTTGCTCTTTTGATATATGATTAAATAATTTAGATGTGGAATATTTTGATTTCCATATTCTAGACTTAATTTTATAATTACCACTTAATAATAGTTTCTGTCCATCTTTGATTTGATCAAGTTGTAGGATTCTTTCAAATGTGGTTGTTTTTATTTGGCATGGTATTCTTTTTGATTTTGCAGATATTTTTGGTTTATTTAATTGATCATAAACACTAAATCCTATAGCACTTATGAAAAATAGTGTTACAAAAATCCCAAGGTATTTTTTAATTATCATTCTGTGTTACTCCTGTATACAAATTTCATTTTGTAGCATATTTTTAATTGTTTGATATATTACAATTACAATAATTAGTGTAGTAGATGCTATTAGTGTATATGATAAAAACATTATAGTTGGGGCATGTGTTATATCATACATTAAAAGTGATGCTAAAGTCATAGCCGCAAGTGGAAATATAAATGCCCACCATGATATAAAGAATTTAATACCAATAAAACTTTTATACATAAATGCAATAAGAAGTGTAAAAAATAGAGCAATAGAAAATAAAAATAATGCAAAAGGATCAAGTGATCCAAATAGTTTATAATATGAAATAAACCCAACTGCAGGTGGAGCTATTAGTATAAACAATGTTGGCATAAATTTTACTGCAAGTTGATTATGAAATATAATTCTATTAAATAGTATAGCAAAAAGAACAATCCAAAAGAATATACCAATAGAGAAGAAAAACATTAGTATAGGATGATCAACAAGACCAATACCAGCTATAGGAATTAGTATATTACCAACTATTGGGATAAACCATGCCGGATTTGAGTGTGCTATCTCTTGATTGTGATTTATCCAAAATGAAATTGTATGAAATGTTAAAAATAAGTGTATAAACATCCCTATATAAAAAAGTATCGCACTTAATAGTGGATTTAACTCTTTAAAGACAATAGATAATAAAATCATTGATATAGAAAAGCTAGCAAAGAAATTAACACGAATAGGGTGCTCAAACTCTTTTTTTACAGCTTGTGGATATTTAATCATTTTAGCTATGTATAGTACACTTATAATACAAAATAGACCTAATGTGAATATAGCTAAAATATCACTAATAATAGATGGTAACAACAAAATTTCATGTGCTTTTTGATATGTGATTGTTATTCCGCTTAATCCCATAATTATTGCAAACATCATAATGGGAAAAAATTGTATTCTATTGTGGTTTTGTATCATTGAAATCCTTTATATTCTGTAATTATAATTAATATAAGATTACGATATAGTTAAATAACAAATTATTTAGCGATATTTTGTTAATATAAATGATATTAAAAATATTTATAGATAGTTTCAAAGGATTTTAATGCAACACTTAATAACACCAAATGACTTTAGCAATAGTGAAATAAATAGGCTATTTGAAGATGCGAAAATATTTAATGATTTGCAAGCATCATCTGTATTAAATGGAAAACTAGTAATAACACTATTTTTTGAAAACTCAACTAGGACAAGAAGTAGTTTTGAGATAGCTGCAAAACGACTTGGTGCAAAGGTTGTAAATTTAGATGTAAGTACAAGTTCAAGTAGCAAAGGTGAGACACTAATTGATACAGTAGCAAACTTAAACGCTATGAAGCCAGATGCTATTATTATTCGTCATAGAGATTGTGGATTGCCAGCTAGTTTAATAGAGCATGTAGATTGTCCAATTATAAATGCGGGTGATGGTATGAATGCACATCCTTCTCAAGCATTACTAGATCTATATACAATAATGCAACACTTTAATGGTGATGTAAATGGTAAAAAAATAGCCATCACTGGTGATATTAAGACATCAAGGGTAGCAAGTAGTAATTTACAGCTTTTACCTAGATTTGGTTTAGAGCCTATCTTAGTAGCTCCAGAGCATTTTATGCCATTAGACAATCAATTTAAACAAGCTAAGTTTTTAAAAGATGTTGTAGATGAACTTGATATTGTTATGAGTTTACGAACTCAACTAGAAAGACATTCTCAAACATATTATAATTCTTTAGAAGAGTTTGGAAAAGACTATTGCATAACATCTGATATTATTGGAAATAGAGATATTTTAATTATGCACCCAGGACCTGTAAATAGAAATATAGATATAAGCGATGAAGTCTTAAGTGATAAGCGTTGTAAAGTTTTAGAACAAGTTACAAATGGTGTTGCTGTACGAATGGCAATACTAAAAAAATTAATATTACAATAAGGGAATGATGATGTATGGTATGGAAGAGGAACCAATAAAACAATTTAGAACAACACTTAAAACAGTGATAAAGAATCTAAGCGAACTTGAAAATATTGATGTAGCTAAATTAAATGAAACAGTAGAGGATGCTTATGCTGGATATAATTTTGATGGAGAGGATGAGGTTATTTTACATGATACTTGGCCTGATATTACACAAGATGGTCAATATCAATTAAACTCAAAAGTTGATCATGAGAATGCTTATGAATTTACACTGTATATAACAGTAAATTGTGGCAAAGCAACTATTACAAATGTGCTATAAGGTCTAATTATTTGGATTTAATTACAACTTTAAATTCATATGGATCTAAAAAAGAACCATGTTTTTTTGTGATTAGTTTTGATTTAAAGCATTGGGATGTGTGTAGCATAGATAATTTACCAGAAGATATCAAATATCAACTTGATAGCAATATAACTTCTAGTACTAATAATCATGAAATTTTATTTACACCTGTATCAAAAGAGATTTACAAAAGTAAATTTGATAGTGTAATGTGGAATATTCAAGAAGGTAATAGCTATTTACTAAACTTAACACAAAGTTCTACTATAGATCAAAATATAGATTTAGAAAGTGTTTATAATAAAGCAAATAGTAAGTATAAGATTTATTATAAAGATCAGTTTGTTTCATTTTCTCCAGAAACATTTATCAAAATAGAAGATAGTATTATTTCAACATTTCCTATGAAAGGAACTATTGACGCTTCGATTTTAAATGCTAAAGAAAAAATATTAGCTGACTCAAAAGAGATAGCAGAGCATACAATGGTTGTAGACCTTTTGAGAAATGATCTAAATATAGTCTCAAAAGATGTTAAAGTGGATAAGTTTAGATATACTGATACAATTAACGCAGGAGATAAAGAGCTAATACAAGTTAGCTCAAAGATATCAGGTAGTCTTGATGCTAATTGGAATGAAAATCTTGGTAATATTATTACATCTTTATTACCAGCAGGTAGTATAACAGGAACTCCAAAAAATAAAACAGTTGAACTTATTAATGAAATAGAAGATTATGATAGGGGATATTTTACAGGTATTTGTGGGGTATTTGATGGTCATAGTGTAGATAGTTTTGTACTTATTAGATTTATGCAAAAATGTGAAGATGGCAGTATAGTATATAAAAGTGGTGGTGGTATCACTAGTGATAGTGATGTGGATAGCGAGTATAAAGAGATGTGTGATAAAGTATATATACCATGAAATATTTTGAAACTATAAAATGTGAAGATTTGGAAGTTTTTAATCTTTCATATCATAAAAAAAGGATCCAAAATACAGTTGGACTTAATATTTCTCTTGAGGAATATATATATCCACCTAGTGATAAATTACTCAAATGTAAAGTTATCTATGATGATACAGGTGTTATAGATATAAGCTATGATTCATATGTACCAAAAAAGATTAATAATTTTAAACTAGTATACGATGATGATATAATTTATAATAAAAAATCAATTAATCGTATAGAATTGGATAAACTTTTAGAGTATAAAGATGATGAAGATGAGATTATTATTGTAAAAAACGGTCTTTTAACTGATACTTTAATTGCTAATATAGCAATATACTATGAAAACGGATGGATAACTCCAAGTTTGCCACTTTTAGAAGGAACTTGTAGAGCTAGATTAATAGATGAAGCTAAAATAAAAGAAAAAGATATTACAGTAGATATGTTAAAATCAAGTAAAAAAATAGCTACACTAAATGCAATGGTTGATTTTAATGAGATTATAGATTTTACAATAAAGGATTAGAAATATGATTACAAAAGTTTTACAAAATAATGAATATAGAAAACTACAAGAAGAGCAGGTAAAAGATCAGCTAATGACATTAGTTGGACTTGTTGATACATTTTCAATTACAGCAAATGTAAATTCTATAAGCTTTAATCCAGATTTATCTGATGATATTAAAAAGAACTTTTCACAATATACATTATTTTCATTGGCTAACTATACATTCGAATCTATTATGTTGCATGATGATAATATAAGTTTTGAAGCTGGTTTTGGTGAAGAAAATATTGGTTCAGTGGTGACAATTCCATATATAGCTATTTTTCAGATTATTATAGATGAGTCTATATTGTTTATAAATCCAAGTGCAACAATGGTAATTAAAAAAGAAAAAGAGTTAGATCAACAGCAAAGATCTCTGAATGCATTTAAAATGAATGCAAAGAATAAGAATTTAATAGATTAAATTCTTTTCTTATTTACCAGCAAATGGGATTAGTGCAGATCCCCAAGTAAGACCACCACCAAAAGCATCTAAAAGCATCATATCGCCATGTTGTAGTTTTCCAGATTCATATACATCATTCATAGCCATAGGAATTGAAGCTGATGAAGTATTACCATATTTTGCTACAGTTACTACCTTTTGTTCATCTTTAAAGCCTAGTGCATCGCCAACAGCTTTGATAATTCTATAGTTTGCTTGATGAGGTATAAATAGATCAATATCATCGTTATTTAGTTTATTTTTTGCCATGATATCTTTTACATCATTTGTAAGAGTTCTTACTGCAATCTTAAACGTTTCATTGCCTTTCATTTGCATAAATGTAGCTTCATCACTAGCAACACCTGGTGTTAAAAGTAAGTCTTTTAATCCACCATCAGCACTACATTGAATATCTAAAATTGCTTCACTTTTTTCTTCAGTAGCACTAATGATTGCAGCTCCTGCTCCATCACCAAATAGCATACATGTTGTTCTATCAGTATAGTCCACAATACTACTTAATTTTTCTGCTCCAATAATAAGTACATTTTTTTTCATACCTGATTCAATAAATGCCTTTGCTGTTTGAACTGCATAAACAAAACCAGTACATGCAGCAGAAATATCTAGTGCCATTACATTGTTTATACCTAATTTATCGGCAATTAGACATGCAGTTGAAGGCATACAAAAATAATCAGGGGATATTGTAGCACAAACTACAAGATCAATATCTTCTATAGATATGTCAGCTCTTTCAATAGCTAGCTTTGCTGCATTTACACCTAGATCTGATGTATTTTCATCATTTGATGCAATTCTTCGCTCACTAATACCAGTTCTTTTAGTGATCCATTCATCACTTGTATCCATTCTATCTACAAACCATTGATTTGTTCTAATCTCTTTTGGGATATAAGCACCAATAGATTTAAAAGAAGCGTACATTATTAAGCCTTGTATCGTTGTATATTTTCTTCAATATTTACATTAAGATTAGATTGTGCCGCTGCCAATGCTTGGAAAATTGCATTTTTCATTGCTGTAGAATTGGATTTTCCATGAGCAATAATTACTGGTGCTTTTACGCCTAATAGAGGAGCCCCACCATATTCAGCATAATCAACTTTTAATTTTAATGTTTTGAATACTTTTCTCATTAAAACAGCACCTAATATTGATACAAGTGATCTTCTTAGGTTATTTTTAATAATTTTACCAATAGTATCAGCAACACCCTCTGCAGTTTTAAGCATAATATTACCAATAAATCCATCACACACTACAACATCTGTAGTACCGTTAAAGATATCATTACCTTCAACATTACCAATGAAATTAGGTATGTTTTCACAAAGTTTAAAAGCTTCTTTAGAAACTTCATTTCCTTTGCTTTCCTCTTCTCCATTAGATAGTAAACCAATTAATGGAGATTCAATATGTAATACATCTTCAGCATAAACTTGACCCATAATTGCAAATTCTTTTAGGTTATTTGCATCACAATCAACATTCGCTCCAACATCAAGTACTAGGGTAGTACCTTTTTCGGTAGGCATTTGAGTTGCAATTGCCGGTCTACTTACACCTTTAATTCTACCAATTCTTAATGTTGCAAGAGACATAGAAGCTCCGCTGTGACCAGCACTTACATATGCTTGAGCATCACCATTTTTAACAAGTTCTATTGCTTTATATGCTGTAGATTCTTTTCTTTTTAGAGCATCAGTTGCGCTATCAGACATACTGATCACATCATCTGTATCTAAAATCTCAATTCTATTGTTAAATTTATTTGGGATTAAAGGTAAAAGTTCATCTTTTTTACCAACTGCAACTGCAGTAAATGTTTTGTCTTTTTTTAAAGCTAAAATAAGACCTTCTATGATAGGTGCAGGACCATTGTCCCCACCCATTGCATCAATTGCAATTTTGATCATAATTATGCTTCGCTTTTGTATTCACCAGTAGTTGGGTTTACATTATGAGGCATTTTCCAAGTTCCATCAGTGTCTTTCACTGGTCTTTTTAATGTAATTTTGTAATGTGTTCTTCTTTTTGCTGCTCTTGAATGTGAGACTCTTCGCTTTGGTACTGCCATTTTATTATCCTTTTAAAGTTCTTTTTCGAATATTTTATCATTGTCTTTACAGTTATCACAAATATGAAAATCTGTATTAATTGATGAAATCTCGCTATTTATTAATTCTTCGAAATCTATAATATTGTTATCTACTTCTACTACAGTTTCTTCGTGTTTGTCATCTGAATAAATACCATCAGAAACTATAAAATTAATAGTTTCATCTAGTTTCAGATCCATATCGTCTCCACATTTATAACATGATACGATAGTTGTTCCACTTAGTTTAGCATTGAATTTTGCTAAAGTTGGTGATATTTTACAAAAAGTTCCTTCAAAATCTACTGAATCTGAACTAAAAGAGAAAGCTTTTGGTTCAAAAGGTATTTTTCTAAACTCTACTTTCATAAAATAATACTAACAGATTTCTCTTTGTGCAAAGAAGAAATCAATTTCAATTGCTGCATTTTCTAATGAATCTGATCCATGAACTGCATTAGCATCAATAGAATCAGCAAAATCTGCTCTAATTGTTCCAGCTGCTGCTTCTTTTGGATTAGTTGCACCCATTAAATCTCTATTTTTAGCCATTGCATCTTCACCTTCAAGTACAGATACTACAACTGGTCCACTTACCATAAAGTCAACTAGTTCACCATAAAAAGGTCTATCTGCGTGTACTGCATAGAATGCTTTTGCATCTGGCTTGCTTAAGTGAATTTTTTTAGTTGCAGCTACTCTTAATCCTGCTGATTCAAATCTATCTAAGATTTTACCTACTACATTCTTTGCTACTGCATCTGGTTTGATAATTGAAAGAGTTCTTTCCATTTTATTTCCTTTTATTAATTAATTTCGCGAATTATATCTAAAAATATTTAAAAAGACAAATAAAAAAGGGGTGAGGAAAAATCCCCACCCCTTTGATAGTATAAAATAATAATCTAAATTAAGACTATTCTTCTACACATGGCTGACCATCAACAGCACCTTCTGTTTTTGGATTAGCCCATACAATACATCCTTCAGTAGGACATGCTTCAGCACACGCAGGTTCGTCATGGTCACCAATACACTCTGAACAAGTATCAGCATTTACAAAGTAAATATCCTCACCTGTTGGGTTATCGTCGTTATCAACAATTGATTCTGTTGGACACTCGTCTAAACAAGCGTCACAGTTAATACATATATCTGTAATTAATACTGCCATAGTATTCTCCTCTTTATTTTAATTTCACAAGAATCCTAACACATAAAAAATAAAAGTTACATAAAAATTAGTCATTAAAAAAGGGCTACCATTAAAATGGTAACCCTTTGGGACACTTTAGTTAAAAAGTTATATTAACAAGCTGATTTAGCTGCTTCGATAGCTGCTTCGTAATCAGGCTCAGCAGTAATTTCAGATACTAGTTCCTTGTAACATACATTACCATCTCTAGCAATTACAAAAATAGCTCTAGCTGTAACACCTGCTAAAGGACCATCTGCTAATAACATACCATATGCATTTGCAAAATCTTTATTTCTGAAATCTGAACATACTTTTAAGTTTTCAATTCCTGCAGTTGAACAAAATTTTGCTGCTGCAAATGGTAAGTCCATAGAAACAGTAGTCACTGTAACACCTTCAATTGAAGCTGCTTCTGTATTGAATCTTCTAGTTTCTGCATCACATACTGGAGTATCTAATGAAGGTACTACTACTACTAATTGAACATTTTCTTGTGCTCCACCAACTACTTCATTTTGAAGCATTGGGTTACAATTTACTACTGTTACTTCTGGAGCTGCATCTCCAACATTGATTTGATTTCCTGCTAAGTTACATACTGTGTCTTGTTTAAAAGTTACTGTTGCCATTTTAAATTCCTTTTTTTGTTTTATTTTGTTTAACTCGTTTACCGAATTATTGATGAAAGTATATTTAAAGAAGATAAATCTTATCTTAATTAAAACCATTAACAATTTATTATAACTAATTAGATATAATAAATCAAAATTATATATAGGTATATTATGGGAAAAAAAATAGAGCTACTTTCTCCAGCAGGTAATCTCGAGAAATTAAAAATTGCATTTGCGTATGGTGCTGATGCAGTATATGGTGGTGTTAGTCATTTCTCACTTCGTATAAGAAGTGGGAAAGAGTTTACTTTTGAAACTTTTAAAGAAGGTATAGACTATGCTCATAGTATTGGTAAAAAAGTATATGTAACAATTAATGGTTTTCCTTTTAATTCTCAAATTGAATTACTCAAAGAGCATATTAAAAATGTTGCAGCGATGAAACCAGATGCATTAATTGTAGCAACTCCTGGAGTAATAGCATTATGTAATGAGTTAGCACCTGGGATTCCGATTCATCTTTCTACTCAAGCAAATGTTATGAATTACCTTGATGCAAAAGTATATTATGATATGGGTGTAAGAAGAATAATTGCAGCTCGTGAGATTAGTTTAAAAGATGTAGAGGCAATTAAAAAGGAATTACCAGACTTAGAGATAGAAATATTTGTTCATGGATCAATGTGTTTTGCTTATAGTGGAAGATGTTTAGTGAGTGCTGTACAAATGGGTAGAGTGCCAAATAGAGGTTCATGTGCAAATGATTGTAGATTTGAATATACTTTATATGCAGCAAATGAGGATCATAGTAGTTTATTTAGATTAGAAGAAGACCCAGGAGTTGGTACTTATATATTTAATGCTAAAGATATGAATTTAGCCTCACATGTAGATGAAATATTAGCTTCAGATGCTGTTGACTCTATTAAAATAGAAGGTCGTACAAAATCACCATATTATGCTGCAATTACAGCATATACATATAGAATGGCTATTGATGATTATTACAATGACAAATTTGATGCAACAAAGTACCAAAAAGAATTAAGTACTACTAAAAATAGAGGTTTTACTGATGCTTATTTAGTACATAAGCCATTTGAGAAGAATGATACACAAAATCATGATTATGCTTTAAGTGCAGGAAGTTTTGAGGTAAGTGGTTTAGTAATTGCCGATGAAAAACATTTTATGTGTAAATATAAAACATATCCAGGTGACGAGATTGAAATTTTTGCACCACTAAATAGTAATATTGAAGAGGTTGATAATGAGATTGGATCTATAAAACTTAAAGAAGATGGCAAGTATTATATTAAATTTAAAAAGATTATAACTGAAGCAGGAAAAGAACTAGAATCTGTCCATAGTGGTAATACTAATCCAATTATATTACCAGCAAGCTTACCATATATGACTATGTTTAGAGTTCAAAATCCAGATTGGGAAGATGAACTTCCTTCATGTGGAAATTAGTGAAGCTTAGATAAAATTATAAAATATTAAATAAAAAGGATTAATAATGAATTTTGTTTCAATTATTATGGGAAGTAAATCAGATTATGAGATTATGAAAAACTGTTCAGATACACTAGAGCTATTTGGTGTACAATATGAGCTAATTATATCTTCAGCACATAGATCTCCACAAAGAACAAAAGATTATATTAAGCAAGCTGAGGAAAAAGGTGCAAAAGTATTTATTGCTGCTGCTGGTATGGCTGCACACTTAGCTGGTGCATTAGCTGCATCTACAACTAAACCAGTGATTGGAGTACCTATGAAAGGTGGAGCAATGGATGGTATGGATGCTATGCTTTCAACTGTGCAAATGCCTGCTGGTATGCCTGTAGCAACTGTTGCTCTAGGACGTGCTGGTGCTGTTAATGCTGCTTATTTAGCTATGCAAATTTTAGCAATTACAGATAAAGAATTAGCTGTAAAGATGAAAGAAGATAGAGTTGTTAAAGAGAAAAAAGTGGTAAATGATTCAAAAGAGATTGAGGTACTGATCTAATTATGGCTAATCAATCACTTAGCTTCTCTCAACTTTTATTAAAACTACAACAGTTTTGGGCAGATCAAGGTTGTAATATTTTACAGCCTTATGATATTCCAAGTGGGGCAGGTACATTTCATCCAGCCACACTATTAAGAAGTTTAGATAGCAAGCCTTGGTCCGTAGCATACGTAGCTCCAAGTAGAAGACCTACAGATGGTAGATATGGTGAAAATCCAAATAGACTGGGAAGTTACTATCAATTTCAAGCTTTAATCAAACCAAGTCCAGACAATATTCAAGATTTATATTTAAAATCATTAGAATATTTAGGACTTGATTTATCTAAACATGATATTAGATTTGTTGAGGATAATTGGGAATCACCAACTTTAGGAGCCTGGGGATTAGGTTGGGAAGTTTGGCTTGATGGTATGGAAGTAACACAGTTTACTTACTTTCAGCAAGTAGGTGGAATAGCTTGTGATCCAGTTGCTGTTGAGATAACATATGGAACTGAGCGACTTGCTATGTATCTTCAAGGTGTAGATAATATTTTTGATATTGTATGGAATACTAATGAACATGGTACTACTACATATAAAGATATACATTTTGAATCAGAGGTAGAATTTTCTAAATATAATTTTGAATTAGCCAATACTGATATGTTATTTCAACATTTTGATGATGCATTTGATGAATGCAAGAGATGTCTAGAAGCAGGACTTCCTTTACCAGCATATGATCAATGTATGATGGCTTCTCATGCCTTTAATACACTTGATGCAAGAAAAGCAATTTCTGTAACTCAAAGGCAAAATTATATTTTAAGAGTTAGAGAACTATCAATTGGATGTGCTGCTTTATATAAAGAACAGGAAAAAGAGCGTCAAGAAAGACTAGCTAAAGCTTAGTCTTTTAGCTCTTTTTGACTTTTTTTAGTAAATCAAGGATTTACAAAAAAGGCCGGTGTGAACTAGATTGTTGTGAGATAGTTTTATTTAAACGCCGCCATTGGATCTGTTAAACTGATTTGATGGTATTTTTTTGCTGCTACAGCAATATTTATCAATAATAGTATATTTGATACTATAAATAATCCTGCACCAATATATAAAAATATTTCACTTAATAATACTGATAAGACAAAAGAAAATACACTACTTAGATATATATAAAGCTGTACTTTTATATTATCCTCTTTTATAAATTCCCGTAAAGTTGGTATTATAAAATATCCTTTACTATTAAGATGAAACCATGAAAGAAAAGGGACAATCTTATATATCATCCCTTGTAAAATTGGATATAAAAAACCAAATCCTATTAAGATTGGTAAGATTAAATGATTGCTATAGTATATATAAAGCCACATAGATAAAATAAGTGATATTAAAGATATCTTCCAGTACCAAAGTGTTACATCAAATACAGGTCGTCTTCTGTTGTTTAAAGATTTGATACTATAAATAGCAAATAGTGATAAAGCTAATGCAAATACAACTTTAATACCAAATATATCTAGTTGTAGTAATGAAAATATTAAAAATAGTATTAGCATACCCAAGATAATCCTAGGGAATTTAGTTTGTATATATTGAGGTAAATCTGGTGCTACATAAAACATAGGTATCACTTGAAAAGCAACACCCATAATAATAATAGTAGCAAAGCCAAAAATTCCAAATAATATATGACTATCTACAAATATATAGTGTAAAGATCCAATATTATCACCTATATGAGAACCTGATAAATATAGTCCTAATATAATTGTAATAAGTCCTGCTATTGAAAATATTTTCATAGCACTTACTGTAGATGTTAGATATTTTACTTTGAATAGAAGTTTTATAATTGTAAAAAAGAACATGGTCAAGGCTATAGATAAAAGTATAGCACCAGCTATTAAAAGGTATTTTTGTGAATATATAAAACCTCCACTTAAACAAAGAGTTCCAAGTGTTAGTGATGTATGGATAATATTTGCAAATAGTAATGGTTTTTTAATTACTGCACTAGCTAGGACTGGAAGCATTTGTTGAAGTGCACCTATAATTATCATAGATAATACCCCAAGAGTAAATAGATGCACTAAACCAATAGTTGTATGTGAATATTGATTTAGTATAGTTTGGGGTGAGGAAGTAAAGACTAACAATCCAATTAAGATACCAAAAATTGGAGCAGTTAGAAAAAATCTAAATGGTACAGATATTGGTGGTGCTTGATTGGTGGATAAGCCTTGATACATAGATTATTTATGATCTTTTCTTGGGTAAGCTTTCATTTCATCTAAAAGCATTTGTCCTTCATGGGCTAATGATTCATCAATCATTGGATACATCATTTGCTCTTCTTTCATATTATGCTGTTGAATTGTCATCATTAAAGTTTCACTAAGACCAAAAAAATGATCTTTGTTTTGAGATTTAATATCCTCTCGCATTTGTTTTAATACATTTCTCATTTGAGTATGTTCCATTATCATAACTGGTGTAGGGTTACAGTGTCCCGCTCCTCTTGCTTCAAATGCTGGGAACATTACATCCTCTTCCATATCAAAATGATGATTCAGATCAGATGCAAAGTTTTCAAAAACCTCTGATGCTTTATCCCAGTTACCTTCAGCTACTACATTTTCCATATTTGCAAATTCGTCATCACAAGCTCTATGGTCTGCTCTCATATGTGAACTTAATACTGTCATTTTTTATCCCTTTTAAATAAGTTTTTAATTTTTGTTAATCCAAGTTGAAAACCACTATATCTCATTAGCTTAGCTAGTTTTCTCCATTCACTTTTTTCATAGCATGGACTTGGGCATCTTCTACATCTTGGTTTAATCTCATGTGGACATTCATTTAGTCTATCAAAAGAGTATTTTAGTAAAGAATAACACTCATCACATAGATCTAAATCAATATCATAATTGATTTCATTGTAAGTAAGCCTATGATACTTTATAGAATGCTCATGATTTTTATCATGGCAGTATCTAGTGAAAAATTTCTCTAAAGTTTGAACTTCTGCTATAAATTTTTCATTTGTCATAAAGTGCTACTTAATTGTAATTACTTTATTTGTATTGGCAAAAATATTTTCTACTCTTTGTTGCCAAAGTTTACCAAATGATATTTTCTCTTCAGGTGTTGCAATTTGTTGCATAATCTTTTGCATAAGCTCTTGCTGCATAGGATTACCAGGTACACTACTTGGATTGTAAACGACTTCTACACTTTTGCCAGTATCTAGTCTTTGTAGTTTGATACTTGAAGATATATCATCATTGAATTTCATAAGACCATGTCGTTGAAAATTACCACCTATCCCTTTGAAGCCCATAGTTTCGGTAGCTCCTGTGATTTGTGTAATTACATTTGCTATCACACCTGCTACACCTTCATTTGAATCTTCTTTAAAAGATACAAATATATTACCTCTTTGTGGCATCTCATCACCATATAGTGCTTTGATACCTTCTTGTGCCATAAGGTATGCACCTGCAACTGTTGGACAAGAGTGACCAGCACTTTTAACTATATCAATATAGTTAAATTCTACTATACCATTTTCGCAAGATCCTAAAAAACCTGCAAGTTGATCTTGAAGTGTTATAGTTTCAGTTTTATCAAAAAACTTTGGATAGTTCATCATTTTTTATTTTTTCCTTTGTTACAATTTGTTGGTTTGGTATGAGGAAATATCCAATCTTTAATAATTAATATTAAAGATATCCCCCATAATATATTCATAATCCAATTACTTGGATAATCTAAATAAATATAACTAATAGGTATAAATATAATTACTGGATATTTTATAAAATAAAAGAAAAATATCAGTGACCCATATATTACTTTCAAAGTAGTTTTAGTTACCTGCTAGTTTTGTCATAACTTCTGGTGTAGCCATCGTAATATCCCATGCTGGTTCCCATACAACTTCAACCTCAACAACTTCAACTTCTTCACACTCTCTCATTACAGCTTCTTCTACCCATTGTACAATCATTTGATGAAGTGGACAAGCCTTTGTAGATAGTGTCATAGTGATTTTTGCATTTCCTTGTTCATTACAAGTTGCATCATATATTAAACCCATCTCTACAAGATTAAATCCTACTTCTGGATCATTTACAGTTGATACTGCTTTGAATAATTCATCTTTTGTTACCATTTTTTTCCTTTTTAAAATTCTTTTGATTATTTATAGTTGATCATGTACATTACATCTTTGAGCATAAATATTGATCCCACAAATAAAAAACTCACACCAGCATAAAATATACTGTTTATAGCTAGTAATATTCCTATTGCAGATATTAATAAACCAATTAGATTAAAACCAAGCTGTATCTTTGCACTTTTATTGGGCACCATATCTGCAAGCATTGGTACCTTCTGCTTCCCTACTAATGGTGAAAATCTTTCATACCATACTAAAAATGGAATTATTTTATAAAGATGACCATTTATTAATAAAGATAAAATACCAAAAAACATAATCCATCCAATAGTAAGAAGTAAATTATTACTTGGAAAGATAAGATATCCTATTCCTAAAATAATTGAAAGTAATAAAAACCCATATCCAATAAGCATTGCGTTTAAATAAATATCTTTGTGTTTTCTTGCTCTATTTTTATAGATTATATGAATTTGATAGAAGTACAAACACATAGATAGTAGTGTCAAAATATAACCAATTTGTTCTAGTATACTGCTATTGAATATTGATGCTAGTGTAACTAATGTAACACCAATAGAGATAATCCAAAGTGCCAATTTGATTGGTTTATCACTATAGTGGTGTGACAACCAAAACATCGGTAACAATACTAAACTCATACCCATAAGCGTAATACCTACATATCCAATTAAGACAAGATACACATGTGCATTAAGTAATGAAACTATATCAACTGTAATAGTACCTGCATAGCCTAAGGCCATAATAATACCAAATATAAGTCCTAAGAAAAGAAAAGTATTTGCTAATAATACTGATACCATTACGGTGTTAAATTTTTCAACTTTTTTTATTGTTGCAAATGTTTCAGCAACAAATATAAGTAATGATATAAGTACAATAATACCACCATATGGTAATAGTGCAGGTGTTGAAAAAAATCCAAGCCCCATGAGTAGTGTACCTACTAAAAGTAGGGGATATATCACATAGTATAGTTCAACAGCTGCATGCCCAACCTCTAAGACTACGGGTACTAGTTGTGCCATTGCACCAAATATAATCATCATGACAAAGCCAAGTAAAAATATATGAACCCATGATAGTATTTGATTATCCATACTATTTAAATTTGAAATATCAAATCCAAATAGCAAAGCAACACTTACTACAAAAAAGATTGCACCTAATAGAAAATATGGTGCTATAAGTTTAAATGGTGGAGCAAAATCTGTTGAAACAGCCATATTAAATTATCATCCACCACACTTATTTGCAGCAAAATTTGTAGTTGATTCTACACCAGACTTTCTAGTAAAGACTACTTTTGCCATACCATCATCAGTTTTACCAATTTCATAATTAAATTCTGCCTCTACTCTTGGAAATAATCCACCAGGAGCTTTATGATTTATCATAATTAATTGTGAATTGTCATCTAGCAATTGAAGTCCAGCCATTGCATTTACCATTGGATCTGGTGGTCCACACATGCTTGTGTCAAATTGGTATGTAGTTAGTCCATTTTGGATAAATTTAAAAAAGTCAACAGTTGCTCCATCGACCTCTATTTTTTCAGCTTCTTGTGGAATAGTTCCCATCGTATCTCCTAATATAAATTATATTAGAATAGTAGCTAAAGATATCTCCTGCTAGATTGATATATGTCAATCTAGGTATTTAGTGTGTCCTTATTTGGTAGGTTATATCTCCTGCCCCTACACCTAATACCATTCCTCTATCTATTGTAGATATGATATCACCATTTTTAATTAGATTTATTGAATGTTCTTGTGTTTGAAGTGAGTCTGCAAATACGATATTATAATCTTTGAATTCTTCTTTAAAATCAATATCAAGTATTGGTTCTGCTACTGTCCATACTGGAAGTATCACAAGAGTATCACACCCTTGAAAACATTGTTTAAATGCATTTAAGTTGTCTCGTGTTCGACTATATTTGTGTGGCTGCCATATTATTGTAGTATGATCTATCTTATGAAGTTTATTATATAGTTTTACAGAGCTTAATGTAGCTTCAACTTCTGTTGGATGGTGTGCATAATCATCTATAACTATAAAATTATCGTGATGCTGCACAATATCAAATCTTTTTTTGATACCTCTATATTTGGATAAATTTTCCCTAATTGTTGCTAATCCGATCTCTTCAAGTGCTGCTAATATGGCTAAAGAAGCATCAAGTGCTATATGTTCACCAAATCCCCATACTTCAAATGAACCTAAATCTTTCAGAGTGAATGATGTGTAAGGTTGCCCATCCTTTAAAAAGAATTTTATATTTGTAATATCTTTAGATGGATATAGTTTAACGGCATTGTTAAGCTCAGACATCTCAGGAAGGAACTTATCTTCGGCATTTACAACTTTAATGGTAGCTATTTCTAAAAATTGTCTATATGCATCATAAAACTTGTCATAATCATAGTTGTAGTATTCCATATGTTCTGGTTCAGCATTTGTAACTATTGCACAGTATGGATTTGATAATAAAAAGCTTCCATCACTTTCATCTGCCTCAAATGCTACAGTATCATTTATATATCTGAAGTTAGAATTGAATTCTTTACTAATAGCTCCAATAATAGCGGAACTTTGTAAAATAGATGCAATCATAGCTGTAGTTGTGCTTTTACCATGTGCCCCACATACACAATAATTTTTCTTATCACCTAGTATAGTTGGAAGTGCTTCTTTTCTAGACATAATTTTGATATTTTGTTTTTTTGCTTCTTTTAATTCACAATTATCACTAGTCACTGCTGCACTATATATTATTAAATCCTGTCCATCAATTGCTTCATTTGAATGAGGAATAGTAATTTTTATATTGGCATTTGATAGTTGTTCTGTAATTATAGTTGATTTTATATCACTACCAGAGATAATATGACCACTATTGTTTAAGAATTTTGCTAATGCAGATAGCCCAATACCACCAATACCAATAAAATGAATTTTCAACGCGAAACCTTAATCAAGCAAATGTTGCAGTGTTTTGTATTCACTAATTAATAGTGAACTATTTTGTTCTAAAAATTGTTTTGTATCAAACTTATATCTCATAATAAAGTAGCCATGATCTTCATCATCTACTTCTGAATTTAATCTAACTTTTGTATCATAAAATTCATCTAAAGTTAAATTTTTCGCACAAGCAATAATATGAACTTCAATAGAGTCTTTTAGTCTTTCATCATCAATAATATTACTTAGTACAAATAGTAACTCTTTGGCACCTTGTATATTTCCACGACTCCATTTTTCAATACTATGTTCATAAAATGATCTAATATAGTAAATATCATCACTATGTAATGATAGTTGTTTATTTTCTTTTAGTCTACCTTCAATTTGATCAAATGATATTGTTAATATCTTTTCATATATTTTATTTATTCTAGCTTCCTGAAGATCAAGTATAAGTAATGAATCTAACACTTCATATAAAATAGAAATATTTTCTTTTTCAAATGCTTCTTTTTCCCTTTCATCTAAAAAACTAAGAAACTCAGGATTTGTTCTTGCTTCATTTAATTCATTTTGATCCATTAGTTTACTTCCTTGTATTTTAATATAAATTCTTTTAGTCTTGTTAGAACTTCTTTGGTCTTTTCTGGATTCTCTACTAGTGCAATTCTTACATAGTTTTTACCTTGAGATTCTCTTCCTAAAAAACTACCTGGTAAAACTTTAATATGTTCTTCTTTGTATAGTTCTTGTGTGAATTTTAGTTCATTATTAACTTCTAGCCATATATAAAATGTCGCTTTTGGTATATTAATATCTAATATATTGTTTGCAATATCAAAGTTTTGTTTATATATATCTCTAAAAACTTGAACATGATCTTCATCATTCCAAGCTATTGCAGCTGCTTTTTGTAAAGGTATTGGTGAGGCACATCCTACATAAGTACGGTATTGCATATATGATTTTAAAATATCACTATCCCCAGCTATAAATCCACTTCTTAATCCTGGTGCAGAACTTCGTTTTGATATAGAGTTTAGAATTAAACAATTTTTAAAACTATCGTTTCCAATCAGTTTACAAGCTTCTAGAAGTGATGCAGGTTTTTGTGTATCATCAAAATACAATTCACTATAACATTCATCATTGATTAAAATACAATCAAATTCTATAGCTTTTTTAACCCAAAGTGATAATTCTTCACTAGTCATATCTCCTGCTGTTGGATTATTTGGAAAGTTTAATATAATAAGATCACATTTTTTAAACTCTTCATCACTTAAAAGCTTAGCTTTAAAGTCATTCTCTTTTTCTAAATTAATATATATAACTTCTGAGTTTGTAGCAATTGCTGCACCTTCATATATTTGATAAAAAGGGTTTGTAAATGCCATTACAGAATTTTCTTTTTGTGTTAATAGATATTGTGGAAAATTAAATAGCACTTCTCTTGTTCCAAATGTTGGAATTATTTGATCCATAGATATTTGTGTATCGAATCTTTTAGATACAAAGTTAATCATTGATTGTTTTAGATAATCTTCCCCTACACTGCTTGGATATTTATTTAGAAGAGTAGCATTATTAGATAATTCATCTTGAATAAATTGTGGTGTAGGAAATTGAGGTTCACCAATGGTAAGGCTACTTAATGTGTATTTTGAATTTGGTATAATATCTTTTAAAAGAGTATTTAACTTTTCAAATGGATATGGTTGGAATGTCATTGTTATAATCCTTGATTTTAATTTTCAATAATTGGTATTAGTATTTGGTTATGCAGTTCTATATCAAATGATAGTATATCTGTATCTAAGCTTGCAAATCGGAAAAATTGATGCTCAAACATAGTCTTTTTGATTGGTAAGATTTGTAATATATTTTCTTCTTGTTTAAGTTCTCTAATTGGATTTCTATGTGCTTGATTGATATTTATCTCTTTGTTAAATACATCACCTAAACTTTCAAAATATTCAATTAAATCTTTATCGTGATCATCACCCAAAGGATTCATATCATAGATTTTTATTTTAGTTTTTAGCTGTGTAGATATATCAAAAATAATTGGTGATATTTGCTCATAACTTTTTGAATCATTTAATATGATTAGTGTTTCTTTGATATTCTTAATATCTTCATACCCTGATTTAAAAATAGGTAATTTAAGAGATAGTAATGGCATGGTAATTGCTTGGTATTTCAATAATGAGTTACCAATTACTAATAATCCAATCTCATATCTATTTTTATCAGATGTAATTAACATTGATACAGGTTTATTGTAGTAGTCAATCTCTATATCAACATTATTACTATCATTAAACTGCTCTTCGATCTTATTTAATAAACTGAATGTTGATGGCTTTGTAATTCTAATGATTAATTTAGAATTAGATAGTGATTGAGTTAATATTTTAGCATTTTTAACTAATACCATAATCTCATATTCTGGTTGCTTTAATAGATCTAGGAATAGATATATGTTTTTTCCAAATGGCATAGGAAATTGTCCATGATTTCTTGATATTCTATTGTAGACATTGTTTAAAACTTTTGGTTGTCCTATCATTAGTATAATATCATTAGGTTTTAGTACTAAAGAAGGTCTTACATCAATAAGCTGTCCATTTCTATAGATAGCTGATATCTTCCAATCTTTTTGCTTTATACTTCCAATGTATCTATATGCATATGAACTACCAAATGGAATTCTAACTTCCATAATTTCACCTTGCTTAAGTCCAACATTCTGTGCGACTACTGGTATATTTGGTAGTGTTTCAAATAATCCATTTGAAAGAATTTCTGTAGCCCTATAGTATTGAATGTTTGAATCATTTAAATCAATGTCCCATTTGTCATAGACTGTAATATTTAATTTTGCATTAATAGATCTAATGTTTTCTACTACATTAATAGTTTCAGCTTTATTTTGAAGTATTAATAATACTTCTGTATAAAAGTTATTTTTAATCAGAGGTGATAATTTAAATTTACTTGTTGGATCAAAGTTATAGAAAGTAAAATTTGATGGTTTTTCTAACGGTAAAATAGTTTTATCTAGATAAATAATATCATAATGGTTATCTTTTGTATTGGCACTTATCATTCTATCTAATAGTTTTTTAGCTACAATTCCATCAAGAATTATTAAAATTTTTTTTATATTCATAATGGGGATTATATCTAAATGGAATTTAAATTAGACAATATTGATGGTAATGCAAGAGCAACTACTATCAAAACAGCACATAGTACTATACAAACACCAGTATTTATGCCAGTTGGAACACAAGCTAGTGTAAAAGCACTTGATCATAATGATATGCTAAATCTAGGAGCTCAAATTATTTTGGGTAATACTTATCACTTATATTTAAGACCTACTTCAAAAGTAGTTAAAAAAATGGGAGGCTTACATGGATTTAGTAAATTTCCTAATAGCTTTTTAACAGATTCAGGTGGATTTCAAGCATTTAGTCTAGGAAAACTTGATAAAAAAAATACAAAGCAAGATGAAAATGGGATAATGTTTAAATCTCATATTGATGGTAGTAAGCATTATTTTACACCAAAATCTGTACTTGATACTCAATATGAATTGGGTAGTGATATTATGATGATCTTAGATGATCTTGTAGCATTACCAAATACAAAAGAGAGAATACAGCTTAGTATTGAAAGAACTACAGCTTGGGCAAAAGAAGCAATTGAATATCATATGGAACAAAAGTCTAAGGGTATTGGAGTTGATCAAAATATTTTTGCAATAATTCAAGGTGGAATTGACAAAGAGTTTAGAAAAATGTCTGCCCAGCAACTTTGCGCAATGGAAGATTATGATGGTTTTGCAATTGGTGGACTTAGTGTTGGTGAACTCAATAATGAGATGTATGATACTGTAGAATATACTACACAATTTATGCCTGAAAATAAACCTAGATATCTTATGGGTGTAGGGACTCCTGAAGATTTAATAGAAAATATTGATCGTGGTATTGATATGTTTGATTGTGTTATGCCTACAAGAAATGCAAGAAATGGTACACTTTTTACAACATTTGGTAGAATAAATATTAGAAAAGCTTGTTTTATCGAAGATGAAAAACCAATTGATGAAGCTTGTGAATGTTATACCTGTCAAAACTATAGCAGGGGGTATTTAAATCACCTATATAAAAGTGGTGAGATGTCATATTTTAGGCTGGCATCTATGCATAATCTACACTATTATTTAAATCTTATGAGAGAGTGTAGAGAAGCTATATTAAACAATAATTGGATAGAATTCAAAAAAGATTTCTATACAAAAAGGGAAATAAAAAATGACAATTGATGATAAAACACTTGATAAATTAGCAAAACTTTCAAGCCTTGAATTAGAAGAGAGTAGAAGAGAAAGTTTAAAATCTGAGCTAGAAGATATTGTAAACTTTGTTGAAAATTTAGATGAGGTTGATGTAAGTTCTATAGATGCAACATTTACTACTATCGAAGGTGGTACACCATTAAGGGAAGATATTTCACATGATAATAGTGAACTTTCAAGTCATATCATTAAACATGCTCCAAAAACTGAAGATGGGTATTTTATTGTTCCAAAGATTATAGAATAATTATGACTATTTATGGTATTAAAACTTGTGGAAGTGTAAGAAAAGCTATTAAATTTTGTAATGAAAATGGTTTGGAATTTAATTTTCATGATATTAGAAAAGAGCCTTTGGAAGATGAAAAAATTAAATATTTTGCATCTAAAGTGGATGTGAATTTACTATTTAATAATAAAGGTACAAAATATAGAGATTTAAAATTAAAAGAATTAAATCTTGAAGATGCTGGAAAATTAGAATGGCTTTGTAAAGAAAATATGCTTTTAAAAAGACCAGTTATTGAATATGGGAACGATCAAGTTCTTTGTGCTTTTGATGAGGAAGTTTATAAAAAAGAGTTTTTATAAACTCTTTTAATTTTTGGAGGTGCCCTTAAGTTAAATCTTTAAGTGTGGCAATATTTGCTGCAAGTTTATTTGTAACTTCTAGATATTCAAGCTCTGGAATACTATCTGCTACTACTCCAGCACCTGCTTGGAAAATAATTGTGTTATCTTTGATAAGTGTAGTTCTAATTGTAATAGCACTATCCATATTGCCATCAAATCCAAAATATGCAATTGACCCACTATAAAAACTTCTTTTTAGTTGTTCAAAATCTGCGATTAATTCCATAGCTCGAATTTTTGGAGCACCTGTCATAGTACCTGCTGTAAATGTAGCGGCAAAAAGATCAAACATATCATATTTTGCTTCATCTAGAGTAGCTTCTACATCTGTTACAATATGCATTACATGTGAATATCTCTCAATTCTCATAAGATCAGTCACTTCAACTGTGCCTTTTTTAGCAACTCTACCTACATCGTTTCTCCCTAAATCAATTAGCATAATATGTTCTGCTCTCTCTTTAGGATCATTGATAAGCTCTTTTTCCATCTGTTGATCTTTTTGAAGCGTTTTACCTCTTTTCCTAGTACCTGCAATAGGTCTTAAAAGAATTCTTCCATCAGTTAATCTTACCATTACTTCAGGAGAGCTACCTGCAATACAGAAATCTTCATATTCTAATAAAAAGAGATATGGAGATGGATTTTTAGATCTTAATCCTCTATAAAAACTCAAGTTATCAATCTCAACTTTTTGAGTAAATCTATTTGTCATAAGTATTTGGAAAACATCACCAGAGCGGATCATCTCTTTTGATTTTGCAACCATATCAAAGAATTTTTCTTTAGAGTGTGTAAAAGAACCTTCATTAAGAAGTTTAGCTTTTTTTAATGGAGTATATTCAAAACTTTTATGAAGTTCATCTTCTATAGTTTGTAGATGATTTTTCTGTGAGTCCATTGATGTTACGATTGTTAATTTAGATGTTTTGTGTGAGAAACCTAATATAATCTTTGGACGAATAAGATCAAAATCAGCAATACCTATAGTATCTTCTAAATTTGACATACTCTTTTTTAATTTTGGCTCAAATTCACATACCATATCGTATCCAACATTTCCAATAAATCCATCAACTAATCCAAGTCCTAGTTCTAAAGCTTTGTTTTTATAAACTTGTTTGTCTAGTGCATTGTAGTATGTTTTCAAAAAATCAAATGGATTAGAATCTACTTCTACGATTTGTTTGTCTTCATCTTTATGGTAGCTTTTCCCATCTTTATGCCATACTCGTTCTCTATCGCCTATAATGATATATGAGAAGTTTCCATCACTTCCATTTAATACAGATTCAAAAAGAAATGTAATCTCACTACTAAAAAGTGCCTGAATTTTTTGATATATTGATACTGGTGTAAACTGGTCTAAAATTAAACTCTTACTATAAAACATTTGTATATGACCTTATTGATAAATAAAAGCTTTTGGGCTTTTTAATTCTTTTCTAATAGTATTTAATTTGGATCTTGACTCTTTTTGAGTTTTATAAGGCCCAATTAAAACTTTATGGTAAGACTTACCATTAACTTCAACTTGATATACCTTTACAGAATAATTTTTTGATTCTATATTAGATATAAATTTTTTGCTAGGATATTTTGAAAATGCCCCAAGTTGGATATAGCTACCTATTAACTGATTTTGTTCTACAAGATTTGTAGGCTTAGCACTTACTATTGGAGATTGTTTTTTAGGCTTAGTTTCAACTTTTACAGGCTTTGGATTTTCTTGGATATCAGATACAATAGGAGCTTCCATCTTAATATCTTTAGTAGTCTCTAACGATTTAAGTTCCTCTTCTTTTTTAAGAGTTTCAACTCTTTTTTCAATAATTTCTTGGTATCGTTGTTGGGCATCTATGTTTTCTAAGATATTATCTTGTGCTATACTTGACTTCTCATCTATAATTAATGGATCTTCATTTACATTTGATATAAATTTAACTATAAGAATTGTAACTACAAATAGTGTTACTAAAGCTGTACCTAATAATAAATACTTTTTTTTATTTGTATTTTCATTAGTGTCGGAGTCTGATAGTGAAATATTAGTTAATGGATCATCATGCGTATTATTCTCTGCTTGGTTATCATTGTCTTGATTAAACATTTGTTTATTAAATTCCATTATAAACTCCTTTTATTAAGTTTTAGTAAGTTGATTGAGTATAAATTACAAACTTCTGTGCTAACTCTTTTAGTTCAGATTTTACTTGTGCTTGAAGATCAGTATTGTTAATATCATCTAGAACATCTGCTATCTTATTACCAATTAATTCAAATTCAGCTTCTTTCATACCTCTAGCAGTAAGAGCTGGTGATCCTACTCTAATACCAGAAGTTACAAATGGTGATCTTGTCTCACCTGGAACAGTGTTTTTATTTACAGTAATACCCGCATTACCTAAAGCTGCATCAGCATCTTTACCAGAAATTTCAGTTCCTACAAACGATACTAATAGTAGGTGATTATCTGTACCACCAGAAACGATATCATATCCTCTTTGAACTAGTACTTCACCTAATACTTTAGCATTCGCTTTTACTTGCTTAGCGTACTCTTTCCATTCTGGTTTTAATATTTCACCAAATGCTACAGCTTTTGCTGCAATTACATGCACAAGTGGTCCACCTTGAAGTCCTGGGAAGATTGCTGAATTTAATTTTTTTGCAATATCTTCATCATTACACATAATCATACCACCTCTTGGACCTCTTAAAGTCTTATGAGTAGTAGTTGTTACAACATCTGCGTATGGGAATGGAGACATATGCTCACCAGCAGCAACTAAACCAGCGATATGTGCAATATCAGCAAATAAAATAGCACCAACTGCATCAGCAATCTCTCTAAACTTAGCAAAATCAATCTCTCTAGCATAAGCAGAAGCACCACAAACGATAATTTTTGGTTGTACAATTTTTGCAATATCCATAACTCTATCGTAGTTAATTCTTCCATCCATCTCAACACCATAAGTAAATGAATGGTAGTTTTTACCAGAGAAGCTTGGTTTAGAACCATGAGTTAGGTGTCCACCATGAGATAGATCCATACCAAGAAGTTTATCACCAGCTTTTAAAAGTGCTGCGTAAACTGCACCATTTGCTTGTGAACCTGAATGTGCTTGTACATTTGCATAGTTACAGTTAAATATTTCACATGCTCTATCAATTGCTAATTGTTCAACTTGATCTGCAAATTCACATCCACCATAGTATCTTTTGTATGGATAACCTTCTGCATATTTATTTGTAAATACAGAGCCCATAGCTTCCATAACAGCTGGAGATGTAAAGTTCTCACTTGCAATCATCTCTAGGTGGTCAGTTTGTCGCTCACGTTCAGATTCAATCATTCCAAAAACTTCTGCATCTGCAGTTTTTAAATTATCACTTTTTATAAAATTACTCATATTTTTTCCTTTATTATTTATATTTATTTTTCTTCAGATTCATCAGCATGAAGATCAACTTCTTGTGCAATTGGTTTCATTGCAGGGAAAAGAAGTACATCTCTAATACTATGTTCATTTGTAAGCATCATTACAAGTCTATCGATTCCAATACCTTGACCAGCTGTTGGTGCCATACCATAAGATAAAGCATTTACAAAATCTGCATCCATCTCATGCGCTTCATCATCTCCGTGCTCTTTTGCATTCATTTGACCTTCAAATCTTTCAAGTTGATCTAGTGGATCATTAAGCTCAGAGAATGCATTTGCAATCTCTTTACCAGCCATAAATAATTCAAACCTCTCTGTAATAGCTGAATTTTCATCACTTCTTCTTGCTAATGGAGAAATTTCAACTGGGTAGTCTGTGATAAATGTAGGGTCAATTAATTTTGCTTCTACATATTCATCAAATAGTTCACCTTGAAGTTGTCCAAGATTTAAATTTGGTTTTACAGATACACCTTGGCTCTTAAAGTATGCATAAATTGATTCAATATCATTACAAGATTCTGCAGGTACACCACCAATTTTTGTAAGAGATTCTACTAATCCTATCTCTGTAAAGTTTGCAAAGTTTATCTCAACATCACCATACGGTAATGTAGTAGGTAAATTTAGATGATCAAAAAGGTACTCAAAATATTCTTTTGTAATATTGATTAAATCTCTATATGTTTTATAAGCCCAATAAAATTCAATAGAGGTAAACTCAGGATTATGTGTAGCGTCCATACCTTCATTTCTAAAGTTTCTATTGATTTCAAATACTGCTTCAAATCCACCAACTATAAGTCTTTTTAGATACAACTCTGGTGCAATTCTAAGGTATCTATCAACACCAAGTGCATTGTGATGAGTTACGAATGGTTTTGCATTTGCTCCACCTGCAATTGGATGCATCATTGGAGTTTCAACTTCTAGAAAACCTTTGTCTTCAAAGAATCTTCTCGTAAGAGAAATAACTTTTGATCTAATTTGAAATGTTTTTTTAACATCTGAGTTCATAATTAAGTCTAAGTATCTTTGTCTGTATCTTAATTCTTTATCTTGAATACCATGATATTTCTCAGGTAGTGGAGATATTGCTTTTGTAAGAATTTTTAGATCATCTACATGTAGTGAAAGCTCACCTTTACCTGTAACAAATGGATATCCTTTTACTTCAATGATATCTCCAACTTCCATAAGCTTTTTAATCTCATTATAAAATCCTTCAGGAAGATTATCTCTAGCTACATAAATTTGAAGCATTCCAGATTCATCTTCTATTTTAAGAAAACTAGCTTTCCCCATAAGTCTAAAAAATTTAATTCTACCAGCAACTGTGTAGTGTCTATTTTGGGCTCTTTGATCCTCTAAATTAAATACATCTTCATTAACATTGATATATTTTGAAATTGTAGTGTCTCTTTTTGAGTCATTTCTATATGGGTTGTGCCCAAGTTCTCTAAGCTTTTGCGCTTTTTCTATTCTTTGTTGTATATATTTATTTTCAAACAATATTTAATTCCTCTTATTTTTTTAAATTTTCTAGTTTTTCTTCAATTGTTTCTTTTGTAATATCTTCAATTGTCTCTTTTGTGGCTTCTATCGCACCATTTACATGTGATGTAATTCCGTCTTGATATTTTGCAGTATCTAGCTTAATAATATATGATCCAGTCTCTTTTAATATAGGGAACATAATACTATCTTTGGTTTTTTCTTCTAGTTTTTTAGAAATAGCATCAACTTGTGTGATGGCGTATATCGTAATAGAAAATATGAAAAATACTTTAGCAGCACCAAATATAAAGCCAAATAACCTATCAAAAATACCAAGACCACTTAATGATGATATTTTACTAATCACTATACCTACAGCATATGCTATAGCCCAAAATCCAACTATAGCTATAACAAAACCTAACAGTAGTCTCGTAGATTCGTTATCTATAGGGATAATTGAATTGAGCAATTCCCCAACTGGTTTTGATATTCTCGATGATATATATACCCCACCTACAATACCAATAAGACCAAATATCTCTTTAATAAAACCTCTAAAAAGACCTTTTAATCCAAGAAGTGTAATAAGTGTTAAAATAATAATATCAAATAAACTTAAATCAGCCAAATGAAAACCTTCTTTTTAGAGTTCAACTCTTTTAATTATGGGATATTATATCTTTATTTAGATAATATAACTCTTATGATAAAAAGATACCCAACGAAAAAAATATATGTCGGTGATGTAGCCATTGGTGGTGACTCCCCAATATCAGTACAATCAATGACATACACAAAGACAAGTGATGTGGAAGCCACACTAAATCAGATTAAATTACTTCATTTTGCAGGTGCGGATATAGTAAGAGTAGCAGTTCCTGATATGGCTGCGGCAAATGCATTAAAAGCTATTAAAGAGCAATCAAGTCTACCAATTGTAGCCGATATACATTTTAATTATAAGCTAGCATTGATTGCAGCTGAAGTTGTTGATTGTATTCGATTTAACCCTGGTAATATTAATGATAAAACCAAAATTAAAGAGATTGTAAAAGCTTGTGGGCAAAGAAAAATTCCTGTCCGTATTGGCGTAAATTGTGGTTCATTAGAATCTCAATTTGAAGATAAATATGGACAAACAGCCAAAGGCATGGTTGAAAGTGCTCAATATAATATCAAGTATCTTGAGGATTTGGGTTTTGATGATATTAAAATATCCTTAAAAGCTAGTGATGTTCAGCGTACAGTTGAAGCATATAGAATGTTACGACCACTTAATAATTATCCATTTCATTTAGGTGTAACAGAAGCTGGTACACAATTTCATAGTACAATTAAATCTTCTATTGCTTTAGGGTCTTTACTGCTTGATGGTATTGGTGATACTTTAAGAGTATCTATGACAGGTGAATTAGAAAAAGAGATAGAAGTAGGGCGTGCAATTTTAAAAGATGCAGGTATAATTAAAGAGGGACTTAATATAATCTCTTGTCCAACCTGTGGTAGAATTGAAGCTGATTTAGTATCTGCAGTTGCAGAAGTTGAAGAAGCAACTAAACATATTAAAAAGCCATTGAATGTATCAGTGATGGGTTGTGTAGTAAATGCAATTGGTGAAGCAAAATCAGCCGATGTAGCAATAGCATATGGTAACGGTAGTGGACTTATTATAAAAAAAGGTGAAGTGATTGAAAAGCTTCCTACGGATAAGCTATTAGCTAGATTTTTACAAGAAGTAGAGATAGAAGCTAATAAAGAATAAAAGAGGTTGAAAATGACAAATGAAGAGTATGAAAAATTAACAATAGAAGATAAAGTTAAATTAGCAAATGATAAAAATACATCAAAAGTGTTAGTAGAAAAAATTATTAATGAAGATGATATGCAATTAAAAATGCAACTTATGATGAGTAGTCAAGCAATTACAGACTATATGAATGCAAATAAGTAATCAGCCACTATCAAAGCAGTTTAGTCAATTTGTAAAAAATAATAATTTTACAAATATGATAGATGCATTAGAATATTTTGCAGTATTTGGTGGGACAGATTTTAAAATAAATCCAAAATATTCCCTTGAAACAACTATTGAAAACTATATATTAAATAAATATAAATATCTTAGAAATGATATTAATCAAATAGTAAATGGTAATGAACAATATCCAAGTATATTAGCAGCACTAGTATTAGGTGATAGAAGAACTAATTCTGCTTTTAGAAGAATAAATATCTCATTTGATGATGGTATAGACTTAGTGGATGAATTATGTAAATTAAATATATTAAAACTAGAAAAATCATTACAAAATATGTCTAATATTGAAGATCAATATGTAGTATCGGAAAGATTATTATTTGTAAATCCATTTGTAAGATTTTGGTTTGCTTTTGTATCTCCAATTTTTCAAGGTATTAGAGATGGAAAATATGAAGAGTTTTGGACTAATTTTAATAATAGAAAACAAGAATTTATCCATATGATTTTTGAGCAGTTATCTCATGAATTAATAAAAGAAGAGCTAGGTATTAAAAATATTTATCAAATTGGACGATATTGGGATGATGATATTTCTATAGATCTTTTAGTAAAAACCAAAGACAATAAACATATTGCAGGTGCAATATCATATGCTAATGGTAAATGTAAGAAAAGTTTATTAACTGCTTTAAAACAATCTTGTAAAGATGCAAAAATAGATATTGATCAATTTATATTATTTGGAAAAAATGGATTTTCAAGTGAATTAAAATCACAAAAAGGTGATGAATTAAAACTGTTTACTGTGAAAAGTTTAAAAGGATTAGTTTAAAAATGGCAGAGAGCAGCGGATTCGAACCGCTGGAGGTGTGACCCTCGCCGGTTTTCAAAACCGGTACATTCGACCAACTCTGTCAGCTCTCTACAAAGAAAAAAAAAGATGCTTTCGCATCAGTTTTAAAATAGTGGTGCGAATGGTCGGAATTGAACCGACACTCCGAAACCGGAATTGGATTTTAAGTCCAACGCGTCTACCTATTCCGCCACACTCGCATGTATTAATAATG
>JGI10211J34971_10000296_pt1 | contig 39795 bp, 31 predicted proteins | sample Etolagsediment_FD_34971 | JGI IMG/M metagenome (IMG submission 34971)
TTTCGGCTTCCTTATCAACCTTTGGCTTCGCCGGTGTCTTCTTTTTAACTTCTGGTTTATCAGCCTTAGCGACTACTTTTTTTTCAACCTTAGCGACTGGTTTTTCAGCCTCGGCTTTTACAGGAGTCACTTTTTTGGCCGTTTCGGGAGCTGTTGCTACAAAAGCTGCTGTTCTTTTCTTTTTTCTTTTCGCTCCATAAGACCCGATAATGATTTTACCCCGTACTGTTTTTTTATCTCCTTTACCCATAACTCAATTATTTATTTGCCCGTAAAATTAACAATAAAATTGGGTTAATCCGGCTTTTTTTCCGACAAAATATTTTTAAGAAGCTCTTTTTCGATATGTTCCGACTTTTTGATACTGTTTCGCAACCATTGAAGCCTAATGGCAGACACCTGCTCCTCTTCCAGTTTCCATGAGATTTCGGAGGCACGTAAGCGCCTGGTGAGGCTATAGAGACATATGGCCGCAGAAACTGAGATATTGTAACTTTCGGTGAATCCAACCATCGGGATATTTACGTACGTATCGGCATTTGAAATGGCCCATTCCGTTAATCCCGTCAACTCCGTTCCAAAAACAAGTGCTACTTTTTCAGTTATCGGCAACTCATCAATGGTAATACTTTCATGATGTGGTGTGGTGGCAACTATTTTATAACCTTGATCTCTAAGGTATTGATAGGCAAGCGGCGTATTATAATCAATGCTGTTGTACTTGTGGAGATTTAACCATTTTGACGCTCCCATGGCCACATCGGGGTTAACATTGTATTCGTTTGAGTTTTCGATAATGTGCACATCCTGAACTCCTGTCAAATCGCACGACCGCAGCACAGCACTGGCATTATGGGGTTGATAGATATTCTCGAGTGCAATAGTAATGTGGCTTGTTCTGTTAGCCAAAACTTCATCAAACAACATCCGACGACGAGGAGTTATAAGTTTGTCCATTTGTTCGATCAAGGCAAGACGCACACTGTGACCAGGTTCCATAGCTACTACAAATAATTAAAATAGAATAATTTCCTTAATCAGGTTTCTGCCCAGTTTTTTATTTAGTTCCTCGGCAATCCGTTTCCTGATCATATGCACTTCATTACGCATCACAGAGGAATCAAGGGTTACGTAGAGCACACCAGTCTTCACCTCGAGTTTTGTGGTGTGTTTGGCAACAATCCGGCCAACAACCTTTTCCCACCCTTCGGTCAGTTTCACGGCATCCAGATGATCGCGCCAGCCATACAGGTAGAGTAACTCTTCGATGATGGCCTTTAGCGGCTTGTCGGTTTCTTTGCGTATCATAACAATTCCAGATTAGCTTTTCCATCACGTACATTAAAAATCCGATGATCGATATCAACCGTCTCAAATATTTTCTCAACGCGATATCGTTGGGTATCGGTAATAAAAACCTGTCCAAAGTTATCGCTGCTCACTAATTTGATAATCTGCTGGACTCTGGTATCATCAAGTTTATCAAAAATATCATCAAAAAGCAGGATAGGTTTAAATCCCTTGACCTTCCGGGTAAACTCAAATTGAGCCAGTTTAAGCGCAATTACAAAAGTTTTCTGTTGTCCTTGCGATCCGAACTTCTTCAATGGGTAACCGCTTATGGTAAAATCCAAATCATCCTTGTGAATTCCTGCCGTGGTGTATCTATACAATTTGTCCTTTTCAAGTCCTTCCTTGAGCAATTCCATCAACGATTTTTCAGCCAAACGGCTATTGTATTGTATGCCAACCCGCTCTGCATTTCCCGACAGAAATTGATAAAAGCCCTCGAAAAGCGGGTTAAAATCATTGATAAAGGTGGTGCGTTTCTGGTAAACCGGTGTTCCAAAAGATTCCAGCCGTTCACTTAATACGCTAAGGGTAATTTCGTCAAAATAGCGCTTCTCGGCCATTTGTTTTAACAAGGCATTGCGCTGTTGCAAAGCCTTGTTATAGCTGATTAGCACATCAAGGTAAGCATGATCGAACTGACTGATTACACTATCAATGTACCGACGCCGCAATTCACTGCCGTCGTTTATCAGGTCTCTGTCGTAAGGCGAAATCATGACCAAAGGAAAATTTCCGATATGATCGGCTAGTCGTTCATATTCTTTTCCATTAATTTTGAACACCTTACGATGATCTGATTTGTAGGAACAGCTTACATGATCAGGAGTGTTTTCGGGGTAATGATAATAACCGTGTAGAGCGAAGAAGGCCTCTCCATGCCTGATATTCTGGCCGTCGATTAAATTAAAATAACTTTTGCAGAATGAAAGATAGTAAATGGCATCCAGGATATTGGTTTTCCCAACACCGTTGTTTCCTGTAAAACAATTAATTTTCTCACTAAAGGCGAGATCAGCTTCGTCGTAGTTTTTAAAGTTAGAAAGAGTCAGTTTCTGTAAAAACATGCTTCGCGTTTATGTGTCAGGGTGCAAAGTTAACTCATTTGCCCGAATAGGGATGTAACGTTTGAATAAACGGTTGTCACAATATCATGTTAATTCCGCACTTACAGAGAGGTATAAAAACCGAAACAATAAGTAGCAACAGACTTATTTACCCACTTTTACAAAACTGAAGGCATTGGCAAACTGAGGATTAATGAGATATTTACCGGATGGATCTATCCAACCCCACTGTCCAGTCTTTTTAACTCTGGCCATACCATGATCAAAATTATCCACTTTTTCATATTGGGGATTAATTACCCAGGTACCTTTGTTGTCGATATAGCCCCATTCTTTTTCCTTTTTTGCTGCGGCCAACTTTCCTGTAAAATCCATAACATCTGTAAATTGAGGATTCACTGCAAAGCTTCCCTTTTTATCGACAAAGCCCCACTCCTTTCCCTTACGAATGGCAGCAAGTCCATTGGAGAAGGCTCTTACATCATCAAATTGAGGGTTAATAATATAATTGCCTTTTGCATCAATAAAGCCCCATTCTTTACCTTTCTTTACTGCGGCAAGTCCATCGCTGTAGCCCAGCATATTATCAAACTGCGGATTAACCAAGAACTGACCTTTGTTTCCTATTACACCCCACTCACCCTGTTTGCGAACAATAGCCACTCCATCATCGAACGACGTAACTTTCTCAAACTGAGGCTGAATGACCCATGTCCCTTTGGTGTCGATATAGCCCCAGAGCTTGTCCTTTTTCACAGCAGCCAGGTCTTCCTTGAATGAGTCAACGTCAGCAAATTGGGGATTGATTACATATTTACCCTCTTTGTTAATGAATCCCCATTCACCTCCTGATTTCACCGAACAAAGACCATCTTCAAAGGAGTGGGCATCCTGAAATTGCGGGTTGATTACCCATTTTCCGGTCTTGTCAACGAAACCCCATTCTTTGGCCTTGCGAACCGCAGCTACCCCTTCCTTGAAATCTAAAACTGCCTCAAATTGAGGATTGATTACAAACTGACCGGTTTTGTCAATAAAACCCCACTCTCCATTTTTTTTAATGGCCGCAAGTCCCTCGCTAAAATCTTGAATGTGTTCAAACTGAGGATTTACAGCCCATGAGCCGTCCATAAAGACGTATCCCCATTCTTTGTCTTTTCTGGCCGCTGCCAGGTACTCTTGTGAGAAAAGACTTATAGATAAAAATGTAAACGCGATAAAAAAAACAAATCTTCTCATGTCACTATTTTTAAAAGTTCAAGCTAAAATAGTGAAATATTGTTTGGCGCGGAGAAAAATAGAAGAAAATTAGTTTATGCTTTCATGATAGATGAAAAAATTGCCTATTTCTTAGCGAAAGAATCCAAATCAAAAGCTAAAGTGAAATAGTTGGGTGACCCAACCAGATTGTAGGAAGATCTGGAATAGTTGATACGGAATTTCGAGATGCGTACGCCAATTCCCCAGCTAAAACCAACCATACCGAGTTTGTCCTCTATCTTCCCTTCCTGACGACGTCTGTAGTTGTAACCACCACGAAGGACCAGGTTTTTCCCGATATAGAACTCACCTCCAACGATAAAGTGCCGCATCAACTGATCGCCAAATTTAGCAAAACCTTCCTGCTCTTTTGCCTCACCAGTAACAGGATCAACACCTCCGGAAGGATTGGCCGGATCCACGTAAGTTAAGTCCCATTTCTCGATGTGATCGTAAATTATTGAGAACCTGAATGGCACATGATCAAGTCGTTTGGAAATAATGGCTTGCAAGGTAAAAGGAAGCGGATCAGTTGTACTTCCGGTATAAGCTGTCAGCTGACTACCAATATTCCGACCTACCAACGACATGGTCCAACCTGAGCGGCTTTGATAAGTTCCGGCTACGTCAACCGCTAATCCAAATGAATTGTAGGTGTCGTAAGCAGAATAAATTATTTTTCCGGCTGCCCCTATCGAGAATACCGAATCGAGTTTACGCCCCCAGCCAATGGTCAGCGCCATGTCATATGCCCCAAAAGTGCCCCCAAGCGCACCTGTTTCGTCTGCATAATCAATCTGCCCGTAGTCCATGTATTGCAAAGTAGCCATAAAACTACCCGCTTTTTCGAAATCATTGGCAAACTGCACACTTCCATAGTTCGTACCTTCAAACCAATGCACGTAGTTGAGTGCAAAACTATTGTCCATCTCAGCTGTAATAAGCGAAGGATTAACAAAACCAATGTTCAGGTCGTTGTCGTTTATGGCAGCAGCATTGCCTCCAAGGGCAGCAACCCGGGCTGAAATCGGTTTTTCGAGAAAAGAAAAAGCATATCGGCCACCGATCTGAGCATATGTAAACGAAACACCTGCTACTAAAAAGGCCAGCGTAAGTAAGATTTTTTGTTTCACAAGCAATTAAATTGTTTTTGAAATAACGGCGTTACACTGGTTTTATTTCATGACCACCAACATTGTACTATGAAAGCGAAAAACCTTAGTTCAGGCACAAAAGTCTATGAGCAAAAAGGCCAATTATGCCTTTACAAGGATTCCTGCAATTTAATCAGATTTAAAGCACTACCAGCTCTAAACCAATCAATTTGGTTTTGGTTGTAGGTATGGTTTGCTAAAATTTCGTGCTGGGTGCCATCGGCATGATTCAGGATAACCTTAAGCTGACGACCAGGCGCAAATTCGGTGAGTCCTAAGATATCAAACGTATCATTTTCCTGGATCAGGTTATAATCAGCTTTATTGGCAAAGGTTAATGCCAACATCCCTTGTTTTTTCAGGTTAGTTTCATGAATACGGGCAAAAGAACGTACCAGAACGACCTTTGCCCCCAGAAACCTGGGTTCCATGGCAGCATGCTCACGCGAAGATCCTTCACCATAGTTTTCGTCTCCAACGATCACAGAACCCATACCGGCAGCTTTAATGGCCGCCGCAACAGTGGGCACAGGCTCATATTGGCCGGTTAACGGATTGCGCACAGAATTGGTTTTTTCATTAAACTCATTAACAGCACCAATAAGCATATTTTGTGAGATGTTTTCCAGATGTCCCCTGAACCTGAGCCAGGGACCTGCCATTGAAATGTGATCGGTGGTACATTTTCCTTTGGCTTTGATGAGTAAAGGTAATCCTTTAAGATCATTTCCATCCCAGGCAGCAAAAGGCTCTAAGAGCTGTAAGCGTGATGAATCGGGGCGTACAACCACATCAATGGCACTACCATCTTCTGCGGGAGCAATGTAACCTGCATCCTCAACGTCAAAACCATTGGGAGGATAAATGACGCCAACAGGTTCTTCCAGTTTCACTTTTTCGCCCTCTTCATTGATAAGATAATCTGTGAGTGGGTTGAAATCGAGACGTCCGGAAATGGCATAAGCCATCACCAAATCGGGCGAGGTAACAAAGGCATAAGTATTTGGATTTCCGTCGTTTCGCTTAGCGAAATTACGATTAAAGGAGGTAACAATGGTATTTTTATGGCCATCTTTTACCTCATCGCGCGACCATTGTCCGATACACGGACCACATGCGTTGGCCAATACCACGCCACCCAAATCTTCAAAATCACTAATCAAACCATCACGCTCAATCGTAAACCTGACCTGTTCTGATCCCGGAGTGATGAGTAATCCGCTTTTAACCTTTAACTTTTTCGATTTCGCCTGACGAGCGATAGATGCTGCACGGGTGATATCCTCGTAAGATGAGTTGGTACATGATCCTATTAACCCGGTTTCGACTTCGAGAGGCCACTCATTTTTTACTGCTGTTTCGGCCATTGCGCTTACCTCTGTTCTGAGGTCTGGTGTAAACGGGCCATTGAGCGCTGGTTGTAATTCACTGAGATTGATGTCAATAACCTGATCAAAATATTTCTCTGGGTTTTGATAAACCTCTGGGTCACCAGTGAGATATTCTGCCACCTGATTGGCCAGTTCGGCAACATCAGCTCTATCCGTCTGTCGGAGGTATTTAGCCATACTTTCATCATACCCAAAAGTGGAGGTGGTAGCTCCGATCTCAGCACCCATGTTACAAATGGTTCCTTTTCCTGTTGCTGATAAACTAATTGCCCCTTCACCGAAATATTCAACAACCGCACCCGTTCCACCCTTAACGGTAAGAATATCGGCCACTTTGAGGATTACATCCTTCGGTGAAGTCCATCCGCTTAACTTTCCTGTTAACCGAACGCCAATAATTTTGGGGAATTTAAGTTCCCAGGGCATATCAGCCATCACATCAACCGCGTCAGCACCGCCGACACCAATGGCCAACATACCAAGCCCACCGGCATTGGGGGTGTGCGAGTCAGTTCCTATCATCATACCACCTGGAAAGGCATAATTTTCAAGTACAACCTGGTGGATAATACCAGCACCAGGCTTCCAGAATCCAATTCCATACTTATTAGATACAGAAGCCAGAAAATCGTACACTTCTTTATTCGTGTAATCAGCTGTCTCCAAATCCTTTACCGCACCTTCCTTCGCCTGAATTAAGTGATCGCAATGCACACTGGAAGGCACGCTGGCTTTAACTTTACCTGCCTGCATAAACTGAAGAAGAGCCATTTGTGCTGTGGCGTCCTGCATAGCTACGCGGTCGGGGCGGAAATCCACATACGAATTGCCGCGCTCAAAAGGTTGGGCAGGCAGTTCTGCATCCAAATGTGCATAAAGAATCTTTTCAGTTAGCGTCAACGGACGGTTCAACAATTTTCGCGCAGCCTCTACCCTGCCAGGAAACTTGGCATAAAGGGTTTTTATCATTTCAAAGTCAAAAGCCATGTGTGGATATTTTTAAGTGTTTGATTATTATCCTGAAATTTCGTGAATGCAAAGGTATGAAAAACGATTGTTTTAAAATAACAATCAAACCAACAGATCAGGCAATTTTTAAAACATTCCAGATAAGGGTATAGCAAATCAGATAATTACAAACCTGACAGGAATTTATGCTCAAGGAAGAAAGGACTGACAAGTAAACTATTCAAGCAATCCCCGACCGATTTTCTTTATTTTATTTTCTTCCTTAAACTCACGAATCAGTCGATCAAGAACTCCGTTGACGAAGGTCTTGCTGTTGGGTGTGCTGAAATATTTGGCCAGTTCGATATACTCGTTTAACGTTACCTTTACAGGAACGGTCTCCATTTCCAACAGCTCCACCACGGCCATTTTCAACAAGATCAGGTCCATCAACGGTACACGGTCGTAATCCCAGTTATTGGTCTTTTCTTTCAACAGCGCGGTAAGCTCATCGTCACGTGATATTACATGACGATAGAGGTTTTTCAAAAACTGGATATCTTCCTCCCCTGCTCCATTTTCTGTTTTGTATATATCCGGCAACAAGGAATTAAGACCAAAATCAGCCGGAAAAGTATCCACAAACTTGATTAGCAATATATTAACCAAGTCGTAGCCATCCGAAAAATGGACACTTTTTTCTTCATAAAATGATTTTAGAGAATCAAAATTTGCCAGAAGCAAATCGATGACCTTAAGGAGAAAACGCTTATCGTCTTCGAGTGAAACATGCTCATTAAGTGCATAAATTGTATAGAAATCACTGTCTCTAAGCTTATTATAAAATTTACGAACCATTTCTTGTTCAGCGCCCCAATTTACTTTAAAGGCCGCAAATTTTCTTTTGTAATCAGCATTTTGCTCCAAACCAACTAGCAACCTGTTGTTTACAAAGTTCAGTTTTGGATCAAGATCTTCCTCGGTTGGATAAAACTTTTGTTTATTTTCCTCAATTCGCATTTCAGCGAAACTTTTTACCTCGACTAAAAAAGACAATTGCCAAATAAAAAGCTCGTAGATTTTTGTAACACTTTGAAGCAATTGTTTCTCTCCGGAGGGAACATTCTCAACACTTCCAGTGTACCACGAGTACAGCCCCTGAAGTGCTTTAATTCTGAAATGTCGGCGGTATAGCATAAACGACTAATAGATGATTGCACGTTTTATAAGGCGCAAAAGTAAGCTATTTTTTAAAGTTATAATTTTTTTAATCGACAAATGTATGGGAGTATTCAAGCGACGAAGTCATTATAAGAGGAAAGAGTCAGTTGCAAACGTTTGATTTCCTAGTTACCCAAATCACGAAAGGCATAAAAAATAATGTTCACATCCTTCCATACACGATAATCACGTGCATAAAGCAGGTTCAGATTGGTAATGGTTTCGTCTGAAAACTGCTGATGTTTCATTGCACTGATTGGGGTTAACACGCCTTTTCGGATGACAGGTAACTTGTAATAAACTTTTTCGACCGGATGGTAGCCTACCCAGCTTCTGAAACCAAACAAGACCTGTATGACATTTGAAATAAACCCAAAAGGAGACTTCATTACCCACATTAACAAAGGGCTGGCGACCAGAAAAAGCATACCCAGCATCACATCTAAAAGCCTCTTATTGCGTCGGTTAGCCGTACTATCCACAGCATGTATATCCACGGTATAAAGGTCACCTTGTGTATGAATACTATTACTTCCGATAATGGATAAACTATCTTCAGGCGCAATTTTATAGGCCGTTTGCGTTGACTTCCATTCCGTCATTTTGTTGATTATCACCTGGTGAGGGATAGATTTTGAGCAAAAAACCACCTCACTGATTTTATAAATCCGTATGATGTCAACCACCTGCGAAATATTCCCAACAAAATCTTTATCTCCACTTGGTTTTTCATCAGGAGAAACCCATCCTACAAAACTTGGCCTGATGTAAGAAGCATAAAGTAAGTCGGAAACACGACGCGCTTCTGGTTTGTCGCCAATGACCAAAAATCGCCTCACTTCATTGTCACCAATTTGTATCCACGACACCCGAAACAACGCCAAAATCATACGGATAAGCGGTAAAACCACTACACCCCATAGCGTTCCAAAAAGAATTAATGCCCTTGAAAAACGCAACCACTCCGGCAACAGGGCATAAAAAACCAGAATTACCACCGTCCCCATCAGCATACCCAGAATCGATTTACCCATCTTCACCGGTCGGTCGTAGCCGCCAATAAAGAAAACCGAGAGCACCCACAACAAAATATAAATCGGCAATACAAAAAACTGAAACGTATCGGGATAATCCCCTCCAGTGGAATAAATGATTTCACGACCCCATACTTCCTTGATAAAAAACAATCCACCGTATAACAAAACCGCATCCAGCAAAGGGAGGAAGATTCTATCAATTAATCGGGACATAAGCGATAAAAACGCTCTGAAATAGATAGCCAGATTGATGAGCAAAGTGTACAACCGTGCGTTCTTTTGCGAAAAATGCTTGTTAGCGAAAATTACCATCGCGTGATAAAAAACCAACACATAATTCACACTTCCCTTTTTCGTGCTTTCACCTTTATAATGTATGATCCGTGTTTCAGGAAAATAAAAGTTCTTGTATCCAGCTTTTATTACCCTGTAGCTCAAGTCGATATCTTCACCATACATAAAAAATGTTTCGTCGAGGAGACCAATTTTGTCGAGAACTGAACGCCGCAGAAGCATGAATGCCCCGGCCAGAATTTCTACCTCGTGGGTTTTGTCCTTATCCAAATGTCCCAGATGATATCGGGCAAACCTACTACTACGCGGGAAAAGAGAGCTTAAACCAAACATTTTGTAAAAGGAAGTGAGAGGAGTTGGCAATCCGCGTTTCGATTCGGGCAAAAAATTGCCGGCTCCATCAACCATCTTAACTCCCAGTGCACCAGCTTCCGGATGGTTATCCATGAAGGCAATAATCTTGCTAAAAGTATCATCCTCTACGACAGTATCGGGATTTAAGAGCAAAACATACCTACCTTTCGAAATGGTAATTCCTTGGTTGTTGGCTTTTGAAAAACCTCTGTTGTCTTTGTTTTCGATGAGTTTGACCTCTGGAAATTTCTGGCGAACCATTTCGTTCGAGCCATCGATGCTGTTGTTGTCGACAACAATTACCTCCGCATCAATGCCTGAAATCGACTTACGAACCGAATAAAGGCATTGCTCAAGAAAGTACTCTACATTATAATTGACTATAATTACCGACAGCTGCATTGATTACCTAAATTTTTTCGACTAAATCGCATCGTTACAGGCCACAAAAATAACAAAGTAACGCATTGGGATTATGTTTATTTTTGCGATTATTGCTCTATGGTAAACAAGATTTTAGGGACAACGGGAACCAGGGTGCTCAATGCGGCATTCAATCTGCTGATACTCATCGTTCTGACAAGAGAACTGGGTAGCTCCGGATTTGGCATAGTCAGTTTGATAATTCTGGCTGTTACCTTTATTCAACTCTTTATCGATTTGCTTGCTGGCAGTGGCATCATTTATTACACGAGTCGAAAACCACTTGCCCAGTTACTTTTTCCGGCATACGGCTGGATAGTTTTTTCCGGTACATTGTATTACCTTTTTGTACAATGTGGCAACTACTTTTTCCCAGAATTACTTGTATTGCTTATCCCTGCTGGTTTCGAGTATCATGTATTGTTTCTTTCCTTGCTGAATGCGTTAATGCTTACCCACTACAATGTGCTCATTGGCCAAACCAGAATAAAAACCTACAACTTCATATTCGTAGTTCAAATCACAACACTGCTCATATCAGTGGTTATCAGATATTATTTTTTGCATGAGGAGGCGGTTGTATCCTTTGTTTACTGTCTTTACCTGGCTTATGGTGTTGGAGCCGGACTTTCGTTTGTTTCCCTGATATCAGGGCTAACGCCACTAACAATACAGGGATGGTCACAAACCTCGCTGGCTGTATTGAAGTATGGGTTTATAAGTCAGGTTGCCAACTTATTACACATTGGTAACAAGCGAATTTCATACTATATACTCAGGTATTTTGGCGGGTTACCGGCTGTGGGTATTTATGGTGTCGGGGTTCAACTCACAGAGGGATTACGCCTGATCGGACAAAGCATTTCGTTGGTTCAGTTTTCATCCATAGCCGGACAAACCGACAACAAATATGCCGCCCGCCTCACAATTCAGCTCATGAAATTGTCAGTTATTATTACACTTTTGGCTTTGATTGTTTTGGTTATCATCCCTACAGATTTGTACCTGTTCTTGTTTAAAAAAGATTTCGCGGATCTAAAAATCCTTATCATTGCATTGAGCCCTGGAGTGCTCGCCCTGTCAGCAAACACGATATTTAGCGGCTACTTTGCAGGAACGGGAAAACCCAGTGTAAGCATGAAAGTAAACGCCATTGGTTTTATTATTACCCTGATAACCGCCATCCCATTTATTGCTATTCACAGTTATATTGGTGCGGCTGTTGCGGCTTCCATAAGTTACTCCATCACGGTGTTGGCTCAATACCTTATATTTAAGAAGGAAACCAAAACCATGCTTAAAGACTGGCTTATTTCGCGAAACGACTTGATTGAAATAAAACGCATGATTTCCTTACTACTGAAAACCAACCGATCATCTTAACCATATGACAAAAAACACCAAAGGGGTTTTGTTTGCTTTAGGGGCGGCTCTGGCCATGAGCAATGTATATATTTTTAGTAAAGCGGCCCTTAATGTTGTTCATCTGGCACAATTTGGTTTCTATTGGTTCGGTTTGGGCATCGTTTGGAATTTGATTTATTTCTTTTCGTTTAAAAAGCAGAAAGGAATAAAGCAGATTAGCCCGCGTAGCTGGTGGAGTTTATCTCTTATCTCTGCGCTGGAAATGGTAGGCACATTTCTATTTTTTCTATCCCTCGACACCATCGAAAACCCTGCTATCGTTTCGTTTCTTTCGAATGTAAATCCCTTGTTTGTTGTGGCCATGGGCATACTTTTTCTAAAAGAAAGGTTTAACACCATCGAGTTCGCAGGGTTAGCCATTACGCTTTCGGGAGCAGTATTGATAAGCGTAACCGGAGTTTCGCAGGCCGGCAGCCTTATTGTTCCAGGAGCGCAATATATTTTTATGTCCGGCTTTATTTTTAGCCTGTCAACACTGGTGGCAAAAAAGCAACTGAAATATTTTGACGCTTCATACCTTGCCACAGCCAGACTTTTGCTTTTATTCATCGTTGCCGGAATCTCTGTCCTCTGGCTTGGTTTACCTGTAAAGATTGAAAGCGAAGCCTTATTAAATATTGGCTTTGGTTCACTTATGGGACCTTTCTTATCCGGAATACTTGGATATCTCGCACTCAAAAACATTGAAATGTCGAAAGCTACCATGGTTAGAAGTGTGCGCAGTCTATTTGTTCTGGTGGGAGCCTTTTTGTATTTTGGAACATTTCCAAATTTTTGGCAAATTATTGGAGGGCTGTTCACAATTATCGGTGTGCTGCTGATTTCATTTGGAAAATTGCGTCGTAAAAAGGATGTTTCCAATACTTAACGCCTTCCCTGACCAATTCCATTACACATCTTCGGTGTATGATTTATAGCAGATTATCCCATCCGATTATTGGGTAATTTTGTAGCACTAAAATGATAACTATGGAAAAAAACGTTGGAACTCTTGACAAAACTATCCGGGTATTGCTTGCATTAGTCATTGCTGCTGTCGGGTACTATTACCAAAGTTGGTGGGGGCTGATTGCCATCGTTCCCCTTTTAACTGCTTTCTCGGGATATTGTCCGGCCTATTCGCCTTTCAAAATCTCCACAAAAAAACAGAAAGACTGATTTAAATCTAACCCATTATGAGGCAACCTGTTGGTTGCCTCTTTTTTTTTTCCTTATTTTTTCAACAGCCTCCATTTAACAACTTAGCCGTGTCATCCGCATTTGTGAAGGATTATGTTTATAATTTCGCGCCAAATTAGGAGAAATATGTCCGCAGAATACACAGACGACAGTATCAGATCGTTAGATTGGAAAGAACACATCAGGCTGAGACCAGGGATGTATATAGGTAAATTGGGAGATGGAAGCTCGCAGGATGACGGCATTTATGTATTACTTAAGGAAGTTATCGACAATGCCATCGACGAATTCGTGATGGGACATGGACATCAGATTGATGTGCAAGTAAGCGATACAGAAGTTTCAGTACGCGATTATGGTCGTGGAATGCCTCTTGGAAAAGTTATTGAATGTGTAAGTAAAATAAATACGGGAGCGAAGTACGATTCAAAAGTTTTCAAAAAAGCTGTTGGTCTGAATGGTGTCGGATCAAAAGCTGTAAATGCTTTATCTTCAAGATTTACAGCTCAATCCATTCGCGAAGGCAAAACTAAAATCGTACTGTTTGAACGAGGCGACATCATTAACGACGAGCCTTTGCAGGAATGTTCCCTCAAACAAGGAACACTTATTACGTTTACACCCGATCAGGAGCTTTTTGGCAACTACCACTACCTGTTTGAGTATATCGAAGAAATGCTGTGGAATTATTGTTTTTTAAATAATGGTCTGACAATCAATTTTAATGGTCAAAAAATGTTCGCGAAAAACGGGCTTATCGACCTGCTTGAACACAATATTAATGGAAACGGACCGGTACTTTATCCTATAATCCACATAAAAGAAGGCGACTTTGAGTGTGCTTTTTCCCACAGTTCACGCTCGTATAGCGAAGAGTACTTTTCGTTTGTCAACGGGCAGCACACTACCCAGGGCGGGACACATCAAAATGCCTTCAGAGAAGCTCTTGTAAAGACCATTAGAGACTTTTACAAAAAAGATTTCGACACCAGCGATATACGTACCTCCATTGTGGCAGCGATCAGTATTAAAGTGCAAGAGCCTGTTTTTGAATCGCAAACAAAAACAAAACTCGGCTCTCAGTACCTTGAACCCAATGGTCAAACCATCAGAAACTATATCCATGATATCATTACCCGTAACCTTGACGATTATCTGCACATCCATAGCGAAACTGCTGAAGAACTATTGCGCAAACTCTTGCAATCGGAAAAGGAACGGAAAGAAATGGCTGGCATAAAGAAACTGGCCAAAGAAAGTGTAAAAAAGGCCAGCTTGCACAACAAAAAATTGCGCGATTGCAGGATTCATTTCAACACAAATCATGAAAACCGACTGGACACTACATTATTTATTACAGAAGGTGATTCAGCAAGTGGATCGATCACAAAATCAAGAAATGTACAAACCCAGGCCGTTTTTAGTTTGAAAGGAAAGCCTTTGAACTGCTATGGATTAAGCAAAAAAATAGTTTATCAGAACGAAGAGTTCAACCTGTTGCAAGCGGCTTTAAATATTGATGAAAGTATTGAAAATCTGCGTTATAACAACATTGTAATCGCAACCGACGCAGACGTCGATGGCATGCACATACGGCTCCTCCTACTTACGTTTTTTCTGCAGTTTTATCCCGATTTGGTAAAAGCCGGTCATGTTTACATCCTGCAAACTCCACTTTTCAGGGTACGCAACAAACAAAAAACACGGTATTGCTATTCTGACACCGAACGTTATGAGGCCATAAACGAATTAAAACCAAATCCCGAAATAACCCGATTCAAAGGACTTGGCGAAATATCGCCAGATGAGTTTAAACATTTCATCGGGCAAAACATCCGCCTTGAACCGGTGATCCTCCGTCGTGAATCGTCCGTGGTGGAGACACTTGCCTTTTATATGGGAAAGAACACACCTGAACGCCAAAATTTCATCATCGACAACCTGCGAATTGAAGATGATACCATCCTTGAAACCGACAGTAAAGTAGCTTGAGCATGGGTACTGAAAACATGAGTAAAAGTGCTAAAAAGCACCTTGAACATGTAAGAAACTATATGGCAAAGGCCATACACCAGTACAACATGATTGTTCCCGATGACAAAATTCTTGTGGCAGTTTCAGGAGGAAAAGACTCACTTGTCATGCTCGAAGGTCTGGTGGCACTGCAACAATTTGGCGACATACGTTTTGAACTGGAAGGAATTCACATTCAGGTTTCTGATGTACCCTACCAGATTGACGAACTGTGGCTCAAGGAATTAGCTGGTCAGCTAGGGATAAAAATACATACCGTTCAAATTGAGGCAGGCCTTGAGCGACGCGGAAAAAAAGCACCGTGTTTTGTCTGCTCTTGGCACAGAAGAAAGGCACTGTTTACTTTCGCCAAAAGCCATGGGTTTAATTCAGTCGCTCTGGGTCATCACATGGACGATGCCGTTGAAACCCTGATTATAAACATGACTTATCATGCCAATGTATCATCACTTCCAGGCAAACTCAGCATGTTCGATGGCGCATTGTTCCTGATCAGACCACTAATCCTGCTTACAGATACTGATACTATGGCCTACGCTAAGATTAAACAATATCCTCCGCTAAAAAATGAATGTCCGTACGAAGACAAAACCAGACGCACAACAGCCCGGCAACTGATTAAGAACATGGAGGTTATTCACCCCAAGGCGAAACAAAATCTTTTTAATTCACTTCAGCATATCGACAACGAATACCTTCCTTAGCCTTATATTTGGATATGAAACGTCAGCAATTATCTTAAGAACTGCCGGGAAAAGCGTGTAAAATATTCACTACTTTTGTCGCAGTTTATTTGCGATGGAAAATAATATTCGGATAAAAAATAAGAGAGCCTCCTGGGAGTTTTACCTGATCGAAAGATTGGTAGCTGGTATTGTGCTTACTGGTACAGAGATCAAATCGTTGCGTAACGGAAAAGCCAGTCTTGCCGATTCCTATTGTCTGTTTGAAGGAGGGGAACTGTTTGTTAGAGGAATGCACATTGCAGAATACAGCTATGGAACCTATAACAACCATTTAGCCAAACGCGACCGCAAACTATTGCTCACCGCCAGAGAACTTAAAAAGCTTAATACAAAAGTCAAAGAGAAAAGCATGACTATAGTTCCTATTGTGTTGTTTATCAACGAAAAAGGGTTAGCTAAACTCGAAATTGCTCTGGCTAAAGGAAAGCATTATTTCGACAAACGAGAGAATTTAAAAGAAAAAGACCACAAGCGAGAAATTGACCGACACATGAAAAGATAACGGTTACGCAGAGGGAATCCCTTCTACTTTATTTCCAAGATCACAATTTTCAACTTCACTTTTACGAATTTCCCCGATTTAGTACGTTCGGATACATTTGTTTCTGTTTGTCACATGCTTCTGTGAAAATCTGCTTATATTTGCATCAAAGCCACAAAAAAAATGATTCATCATCTCTCACCACATCCCTGTTTATCGAAGTCCATTGACTACTATTGGTTTGGTGAGCCCGGCGACGAAGTCATAAAAGTGCTACCCGATGGGAGCGCCAGCATTATCCTGAGCTTTGGAGATCAAATTGGCTACAAAAACCATCGCGGAGAAGAAACCATTGTCGATCACAACTTGTTGATTGGTCCACACACGAAATTCTATTTTATAAACCGGAAAAACACGAACAATGTAATTGGAATAAAATTCAAGCAAGGCGGATTGTATCATTTAATAAACAAATCAATTGACAAATATCATGATACAATAATACCTTTGGAGCAAGCTTATTGCCAGGAAATAGCACGATTAATGGAAGGACTGAAAACATGTAACAAAGCAGATGAAATTAAAAAAAGCNTGAACAAATACTTTTTTCTCAAAGTAACGACAAAAAGCAAATCCTCTGATAAAATCGACTTTGCCCTTAAAGCACTGGAAATAANCAGTAATGAAAGCAGTATACAAGAGATTTCTGAACAGCTAAACATCACAAATAAACACCTGATCACTCTTTTCAAAGAAAAAGTTGGCCTTACCCCAAAACAAATTCATCGACTCAACAAATTCAATGCAGTATTAAAACTCTTAAAGGGTGAAAAAAATCAAAGTTGGCCGAGCATTGCTTTTGCATGTAATTACTACGATCAGGCCCATCTAATCAATGAGTTCAAGTCCTTTTCAGGGTGGTCGCCAACCCAATACCTCCAACTCAGCCCTGATAATAATGATCAAAATATACTTACCGCATTAACAAACAGTTAACACATAACCAAGTCCCATTACAAGGTGAAATTCTTCCAATACACTTAAAACGTGTTTTGTATGTTTGCCGTTGATAGGTGTGGAAGCCCTGATGCCTAAATGCTTATGAGATTGTAATTAACATGAAACTTTATAGAAATCAATAACTTAACCTTAAACACATGAAAACCTTTACTAAATTTGTTTCGTTACTTGTGACCATTTTATTCACATACGGAATGATCACAACTGCTCAGGCATCTCATTTCACCAACCCAAATGGTGACAATGGGCAGCCACTAATTGAAGTCTATGTTTACGGAGTTACACTCCCGGCAGGAACACCTGAAGTTGGTGATGAAATTGCCATTTATGACGGCAATACCATCGTTGGATTGCTTACGCTGACAGAAGTGCCATCTACAGAAACCTGGATCGACTGTAGGCTGGTGGGCTATAGTAAAAACGCATCAGGTGGCGATCTTTTCTCCCCTAACAACCCATTCATTTTCAAATACTGGGATGCAAGTGCAACCACTGAATACAGCTCATGGGGATGGGGAACCAATGGTGGAATTGATTTTCACGATGATTGGTATGCGCCAACAAGCGAAGACCCGCAAGCAACCACAACGGGAGCCTACTTCCCTGCTGAAGGCGCATACAGCTACTGCTATGTTGACCTGACATTTACAGCAGATGCCATTCCAACCTTAGCTCAAGTGGAGGTTACTGTTTGGCTTGCAGATGGCACCACACAAGTAACTGATGCAACCGTTATGGCCGGAGGGACTACAGCAACCCGTGTTGACAATGTCTATACACTGGATTTATACGCTGGCAATAATGGTGATGACGAGGATTACCTTTACACGGTTACCATCACCCACGCCAACTTTAAAACAGAAACCTTTGACATTACAGTTAATGAGCAAGATCAGGGTACACCTTACACTACAACTGTTTATCTTGGAGGAAAAGGAAATCTGGAAGGAACCGTTCAGGCATTCAGTTTAACTGATGGCTGGGAACTTGTTGAAGGGGCGCTCGTGTCAGCAACCATCGATGGTGAGTACTACTTCGATTATACTGATGTTGCAGGTTATTACAAAATTGATACCATTCCTGATGGCAGTTGGGATTTTACCTACTCCTACCCCAACCATGAACCGGAAATCGTTGCCCAAACCATTGCGGAAGATCAAACAACGACAACTGCTGCAGTAGTGCAACTCGACTTGTATCAAGGAACACTTGAAGGAAAAATATACGACGCAACGTCGTCAGCTTTGTTAACAAGTGCAGTTACTGTCACCTTACTTGATTCGGATGGAAATGCACTAGTACCACCACAATCTGTTACAACGGCCACAGGATCGTACACCATTAGTTACTATGGTGGGATTTATGATATAGAAGTTTCTTGTGGCGGGTACAACACCTTTGTTGTTGACGACCATACCTTCTATCCGGATTTTACAGAAACCATGAATTTTAACTTGTTGCCAACAGGCACTGCTCCACATTTCACTCCTATCACAGGAAACCCTAACTCCATGTGGTCCATTCACATCGAAATGGCAAAGTTTGGTGTTAACTCTCTGCTGCCATGGGATGAACTGGTTATTTTTGATACTGATCAGGCCGGTTTAGTTGATGAACCCGGTCTGCGTGTAGGTACAATCCAATTAAGCGATCCGGCTGTTTGGCAAAATGCAGGTTCTAATGTGCTTAAAGCATGGGGACAATTCAGCAATGGAACAACAGGCTTTGTTCAAGGAAATGATATTGAAATCTGGGCCTACGACATAAGCCATGATGCAGTATACGCCACACCTGTCGACTGGTGGTTTAATGCCGGAGTAGGAACATACTCAGGAACTACCTTCCCCAATCCATTGGCTAACCACACAAGTTACCTCAACATCTACTGGGAAACAGTACCGGGACAATTAATTGGTACTGTTACTGATGGCGCCAACCCTATTGAAGGTGTTACGGTAGATGCCCTCAACGTGTACACCCACGAGGTCGTTCAATCTGCTCAAACAGACGTTTTAGGAGCATATGTTATTGCTGACCTGCCCGAAAGTTCATACGACATCCGTTTCACTAAAGTAGGATATGATACATACACACGCGACACCGTATTAATTTTACAAAGTCAGGTGAGAAATTTGGGCGTAACTGAGCTCGATGCAAGAATTAGTGTAACCTTCAATTATAATTTCCCGACACAAGGATACTATTTCTTTGGAAGAGCCGCTGGTGCTGAAAATGAGGATATGCTTGACCTTTTAAATAATGCAAACGGGTTCGATCCATTCGAGACACATCAACTAAATAACTGGGTTCAGAATGATGATGGATCTCAATTGATTTATAACGGATTAACTTGGGATAATGATCCTTATACTTGGTATCTTACTGAAGGGTATCAACTCTTTACCGATGGTTATGCGTTTGACCTAACGGGACATCTGGTAAAACCCGAAATGAATCCCCTCGAGTTTTCTGCTGCCGGAATTTACTACATCCCATATTTCCCCTATACTGATACAGAAAATGATGAAGCTTTAACGGCATTCGCCAGTATTCTGGACAGTCTTGACTGGGTAATGGATAGCTACGGAAACCGACTACATCATGATAACGGTGCATGGGTTGATAATATAGGTGAAATGTCGCCAATGGAAGGTTATAAAATCAAATTAAACCACTCGGTTACATTAACCTACCCTGACGGCCCCACGAAAGCCGCTACACAGAAAACTGTTCGCATGGAGCCTGAACATTTTATATTTGAAGGCGGAAATGCAGCCGACTGGACCTACACGCTTTACATCGACACGGATGATTTCGAAATTGGTGACGAAATTGCTGCTTTCAGCAATGGCGTGATGGTTGGCTCAATGGTAATTGATTCGGAAGACCCGTGGCAAAACGATTTGAATACATTCAACGAAGCCCTCTCAGGCGGCTATGAGATTAACAGCCCTATCGAATTACGCGCTTGGGATGTTTCAGAGAATATTGACTACAGTGTTGGTTTTGAAATGATTGATGTAAACAATGCCAGCTACTTGGGCGTTAATTATCCTCCCGGACTCGACCACTTCAGCTATGTAAAAGTAACCAGAGGTCTGGTTGGTGTAAACAATCAAATCGACAACAACATCAGAGTTTATCCAAATCCGGTAAACGACTTGCTTACTATTGAGTCAGATCAGGTAATTCAACAGGTTCGTTTATACAACGTTTACGGAGCATTATTATCGAACACGACAATTAATGCAAAGTTGTATCAAACTAACGTAAGTTCATTTACTCCCGGAACATACCTCATCCAGCTAAGTACTGACAGCGGAATAATAACCAAAAGAGTCATTATTCAATAATACTGACTTGTTGCACTGAATAAAAAGCGAAACCCGATTGTAATGATCGGGTTTCACTTTTTTATGTTATTAACCTTTAGTTGTAAATAACTTTCATCTTGATGTGCGATTTAAAGAAATATTTAACTATTTTTGTTTTAAATGTTGGGACATAAGTTCTGACCTATTTCAAAACCAACTACAAAGGTATGAAGAAGACGATTCTGGTAATTGATGACGAACTAAGTATCCGGTTACTGCTCGACAATTTTTTAAGTAAAACATTTAATGTAATAACCAAAAATGATGGTTTTGAGGGACTTAATTTTCTGGAAGAAGGTAATCTTCCTGATCTGATAGTGGCCGACATTCAAATGCCCAACCTTGATGGATATGACTTTTTAACTAAAATCAGAGCAAGCGGGTTTTTTAAACACATCCCTGTAATCATGCTTTCGGGTATTGAAAGTAGTAAAGAAAGGGTGAAATGCCTCAAGCTTGGCGCTGATGATTATTTGGTAAAACCATTTAATCCTGAAGAATTGGCCATTAGAATTGAGAATTTGATATTGAGAAGATCCATCTAACCATATGATATTACCTTGTTAAATCTCCTCTACATAGGGTCTAACCCGGAAGCTATCGGGGCTTTTAGCCAGAATAGCGATAAATTCACGATTACGCAAGTTCCGGGCGGATTGAAAGCCATGGATTTCGTTAAAGTAAGCGTTCCAGATGTAATCGTTTGTGAAGCCATAATGCCTGGAATGAACGGAATTGAAGTGGGTAAAATGATTAAGGGGCTATCCAACCAAACACGTACACCTTTTATACTACTCTTATTTCAAAATGATCCCAGAATTATAAAAGCAGCTTTCGCTGAGAAAGCTATCGTGGATGACGCCTACCTTTTTCCATTAGATCATGAAAAATTCCGAATACGTGTGCAAACACTAAAAGAATATTATGCTCAGCTGGACGAATCCAAAAAACCTGAAACAGCTTTTAAGGAATATAAAATACCTGTTATTAAAAGGGCTTTCGATATCATTACCTCTGCAACAGCCCTCCTCCTACTATCGCCTTTGTTGATTTTTGTGGCCATCGCCATCAGGCTCGAATCAAAAGGACCTATCGTTTACAAGTCGAAAAGGGTTGGAACAGCCTACAAGATCTTTGATTTTCTGAAGTTTCGTAGCATGATTGTAGACGCTGATGCCAAGCTAAAGGACTTAAAGCATTTAAATCAATACAAAAGCACTGAAGCAAAAATTGAAGAAGAGTTTACGCTCACAGCATGTCCCCGATGTGCGCAACTACCTGAAGGAGAGTACTGTTCTCCGGCTTTGTATTTCAAAGGCACCAAAATTTGTGAGTATTGGTATCAATCGGAAAAGAAAAAGCAGGCCGCCTCTACGTTTATAAAAATTAAAAACGATCCGCGTGTTACCAAAGTAGGCAACTTTATCCGAAATACTTCTATCGACGAACTTCCCCAACTCATCAACGTACTTAAGGGAGACATGTCGATTGTGGGTAATCGGCCTTTACCTTTGTACGAAGCCGAATTGCTTACAAGCGATGACTGGAGTGCACGATTCATGGGGCCGGCTGGAATAACCGGCCTGTGGCAGGTTGAACTTAGAGGAAAAAAAGGTGTGATGTCAGAAGACGAAAGAAAGGCTTTGGACAACCAATACGCCATGACTTATAGCTTCTGGGGAGATATAAAATTAATTTTCAGAACTATACCGGCGTTGTTTCAAAAAGAAAATGTTTAAAAAACTGTTAAAAAAAAAATGATAACTGATCTTTAATAGGTACTACTAAAAAAAAATAATTTGTAGATTGCAACACATATTTACCGTAGTTCCGCGTACAACACAGAAAATGAAGATGAGAAATAAAATAATGGTTATCGTGTTAATGGGTATTTGCCTTATATCGGTAAAAACAGATGTTTTTGCTCAGGTGTACCGTACCGACACAGCCATGTTTTTCAATCCGATAACTGATGACATAACTAAGCGGCTTCCCCCTTTGAGGGTTTTAGTAGATTCGGCAGGCTATAACTCACCCAGTCTGCGCTATGAAGACCTGAAAGCAGATTACTACTATTACGAACAAATATCTGCTGCCAGAGAATGGATGGAAGCATTAAGTCTGAACGTAGACATTAATATAGGTAAATGGGATTATTGGGATAAAGATGAGCTAACACGTGTTGACAGGTTTTATAACTCGCAATCTATCCGCGACAATTATGCCATCGGTTTTTATGTGCGTATGCCTGTAGCCATGCTGGTTGATCGTAAAAACAGGATAAAAAAACAAAAGAAATGGATTGAAATTTCACTGACTCAAAAGGAAATAAACAGAAGATTTTTACAAGAACGGGTAATAGATGTGTACAACGATTTGGTCAGCAATCAAAATCAAATCAGAATCTACAACGACTACCAAACTTTCACCATGATGCAGATGCAAATGGCACAGAATGAATTTCTTAACGGTGAAATTACTACAGCTGAGTATACTCGGCTAAAGGAAATCCAAACGCGTGGAGCTGTTGAATACCAGCAGGTAATTGCAGAGTTTAACAAAAACTACCAGATTTTGGAAGTAATCACTGGTATTCGCTTTAATTTGATCAATGTACTAAGGTAACTAATATAAAATGGATCTAGGTCAAATATTTACTCTTTTAAAACGCAATCTGCTTTTGCTTATTGTTGTTCCCATTTTGTTGGCTATTCTGACCTTCTATTTTACACGAAATCAAGCCAAAGTCTATCAATCGGAGGCTGTTATTTATACTGGTATTACCACCGGGTTTTCTATCGAATCTACCTCTCAACGGCCTGTTGACTTTTTTAGCACTAGCGCTCAATTCGACAACATGATTAACTTGTTGAAATCGCGTCAAACTATTATTGAGACTTCGTTGCGACTCCTGGCTCAGGATTTATCACTCGAGCATTATAATTCACAATATATTAGCAATGCCAATTACGACAAACTTCAGGTATACATTCCAAAACGGGTAAAAGATCTGGTCATAAAAAACAACAAATCTGGTGTTGAACGAGAAAAAGAGGAGCAAATCCGGTCGTTGGAAAAAGAAATCAATGCCTTGGAAAAAGAAATTAGCAAAAAAAGAAATATTGCTGCACAGGAAAAGATAAGAGGCAATGTACCTGTTGAAGAGGAGGTTAACACAGGTTCCGGCATGGAGAAATCAACTATTACAGCCGCTCCGGCTTCGAGTTCTACCAGTTTTAAAAACCATACGGTAAAACCGGGAGAAACCCTCTATAGCATCGCTAAAACCTATGGAATAAATATAACTAAACTCCGTGAACTCAATAACCTGAACAATCGTTCGCTTGTGCCAGGGGAAATTATCATCATCGAGGAAAACCTGATGAGTGATCAAAACAATTATGCCTACGACTATGCAGTAAAACAAGTTTCACCCGACTTGGTTTCTTCCCCATCCAGCGACAACAATCCTCAAATTAACTACAATAACAACGCGGTAACCTACGTAACGGATGATCCTTCAACGTTAAGTGTTTTTGAAAAAGATCCAATTGTCCCTCCTGGAGTAGATGCGGGCGATTACGAAAAAACAGTACTTAACCTAACCCGTTACTATACCTCGAGCGACACTAATTTTATTTATGGACTATTGCACTATGGAGAGGATAGACATTACAGTGAAGCCAGCATAGCACAGATTCAAATTTACAGGATAAATAATTCTGACCTGGTTCGTTTGATCTATACCTCCGACGATCCTGGTATTTGCCAACAAACCCTGAAAATCCTGTCAAAGGTCTTCATGAAAAACTATAAATCATTGAGGGCCAATGAAACTGATTTGGTTGTGAAATATTTTGAACGTCAGGTGGACTCAGCCGATAAAAAACTTCAGGCCGCTGAGGACAGGTTGCTCAAATTCAATAAGAAAAACAATATCATCAACTACAACGAACAAAGTAAATTCATTGCCGAACAAAAAGAAGACCTTGACTTATACTATCAAAATGAACAAATTCGTTTATCAGGATCAAGTGCCTCTCTGCGTGAGCTTGAATTGAATATGACAGCACGCGACAGCATCTACCTGAAAAGCGACGAAATAAATCAGATGAAGAAGGAATTATCTGACGTTACCGAGAAAATCCTAATCAACGAATTGGCCTCCGACTACGACGACCGCATTACAACCAAGTTGGAAAACATGAAGATGCGACAGCAGCAACTTCGTAACGAACTCAAATTATATGTTGACCAATTGTATCTTTATGGCCATTCAACTCAGGGAATGCCCATAAAAGCATTACTCGATCAGTGGCTTGCAAATACACTAGCCTATGTAGAGGCGCGTGCTGCCTTGGTTGTGCTGGCACAACGTAAACTTGATTTTGTACGAACCTACCAAAAATTTGCACCATTGGGTGCTATGTTGACACGTATCGAACGTGAAATCAAGGTTGCGGAACAATCTTATCTTGAATTACTTAGAAGTTTGAACATAGCCAAGATGAAGCAACAAAATGAGGAAATGGCCACTAACGTAAAAATTGTTGATGCACCCTTCTTCCCCATCCAACCTAATCCGAGCAAATCGAAAATCGTTGTGCTTGCGGCTGCTGTTTTTGGCTTCCTGCTGGTTTTGTTTATAATTCTCGTTCTTGAATATTTCGATTCATCAATGAAAAACCCCAGCCGCGTTGCCAAACAGACAAATTTGAAACTTGCCGGCGCTTTTCCCTTGCTGTCTTCAAAGGGCAAGTCAAGAGAACTCGTACTGATTAATAACCGACTTATTGACATTATCATTCAAAATATGAAGATGTTTTTGAATAAGAATATCGTCAAGACAGACAATTCTCCCTTCATCGTCCTTATGTACAGTACCCAGGATGAAGTTGGAAAAACCCTCCTTTCGAAAAAAATTGTTACCCGACTTCGTGAGATTGGTGATAAAGTATTGTACCTGAACTACAGTGATCAGGACATGGATGAAGAAGAACAAGATTATAATTATTTTTTCAAATACGATATCAACGAAAATTTTATTGAGATAGAAAACCTTCAGGAACTCATTACTTCGCACTATTTACGCAAAGAAAATCAGTCTTACAAATATATTTTCATTGAACTCCCCTCGATAGTACTTAATACATACCCCATTAAGTTTATCCAACAGGTTGATCTGGCCTTTTATATCATTAAAGCCAGCAGTAAACTGAACAGAGCCGATATCACTGCGCAGGAAACATTTACAGAGCTCTTGCGTTTCAAACCTGTAGTAGTGCTTAATGAAGTTGAATTATACAACCTGGAAGAGTTGTTAACCGATGTTCCTAAAAGAACCAAGCCGGACATCTATCAAAAAATTAAACACATTCTTACCTATCCTTTGAAGTACCGTATTAGTGTTAATAAACAAGCATAGAAAAGTGTGGCTAACCTATGGATTAAAATAATCAGAAACAACAATTTTCTTTCTCTAGCCAATAACGGGTTAGTTGCGGTTCTTGGTTTTTTCTCTTTTATTCTATTAGTACGTATTCTGCCGACCCAGGAATTCGGAGAGTGGGTTCTTTTTCTAACGACACTCAATTTCCTCGACATGATCAGGTTTGGAATTACCCGAACAGCTATCGTGAGGTTTCTGAGCGGGTCTGATGAAAAATACGGCAAGCAGCTTATTGGGTCTAACTACGCCATAAATCTTGTAAGTACACTGTTTTTAATACTTCTTGTGTATTTATTTGATTATTGGGGAAGCCAAACCATAGAAGATTCTGGGTTCTCTCTGTTTTTTACATGGTTTCCGGTGGTGGCTCTAATCAACCTGCCTTTTAACAACGCCCTATCAGTGCTTCAGGCACGGATGCGCTTCGATTTAATTTTGTTGATCCGCATTATAAATGTTGGATCTTTCATGCTTTTTCTAATTGCCAATTATTTCTTTTTTCATTTCGGATTGCAAACCATCGTTTGGGCATATATCTTAACAAACTTGCTTAGCAGTCTCGTTTCAAGCCTCTTTAACTGGGATGGGATACTTTATTTATTTCATGCAAAAAGAAAAGCCTCATCAGTTATACTCAATTTTGGCAAATATACTTCCGGCACTCTTATCGGGTCGAATTTGCTGAAAAGCGCGGACACCTTTATTATAGGACTAAGTCCTTTCCTTGGAACAACGGGTGTAGCATTATACAGCATTCCACTTAAGCTCACCGAAATAATAGAAATTCCCATTCGCAGCTATGCCATGACCGCTTTCCCTGGCATGTCGAAAGCCAGTATTGAGGGCAACAAAGAGCTTGTTATGCATATTTTCTACCGAAATACAGGGGGCATGTTTCTCATGATGTTGCCACTTATGCTGTTTTCATTTGTGTTTGCTAAAGAGTTCGTCATCATTTTAGGAGGGCCTGAATATGCCTACACCGCAGGCATTTTTCAAATATTCTGTCTATATGGCCTCCTCCTTCCAATCGACAGATTCCTTGGAGTAGCGCTTGACAGCATCAATAAACCAAAACAGAATTTTTTTAAAGTAATTTATATGACCACCGCCAATATTGTTGGAGATTCTGTTGTGGTCTTCGGGTTAACCTACATTGTGCTTTTCGCCAGTGTAATAACGCTAGTATTTACGGGAATAGATGGGGTTACAGAAATCGTAAATATCTCCCGTTCGTTTACTATTGTATCTATATTAGAATTTGTAGCTTTAGTAACCATTCTCTTTACCCTGATTGGAATCGCAGTAGGATTCTATTATCTGCAACAAGAAATGACTGTGAAGTATCGTCGTATTCTTGTCGAAGGCATTAATTTTTACCGGAGCTTTTTCCAAAAGATATTTTTTGCTCCAAGACAATAATTTTTACTACTTTTATCATCACATGATCACGCAGTTAAAAAATATGGTGGGCGCGGCAAAATTGCAACATCCGTTGGCGATAATAACGGTATTATTGTTGGCAGTTGTTTTTAGCTTAATTATTGCCAGAGGTGGTATGATGGCCGCCGTTGCCTTGTTAGCTATTTTTCCGCTGCTTATTTATCTTAACAGGCTGTTCAACTTTCCTCAAATAGGTGTAACTACACTACTAATCATGTCGTTTATCGCCATTGGGCTAACACGGTACATCATGAATGTTCCTTTGGGATTAAGTATTGATGGAATTGTTGTGATTACCTATATCGCCATGATATTTAAACAGTTCTATGATAAAATTGATTACGATCAGGCAAACCGCGACATAACTTACCTGCTCGCTTTCTGGTTTTTTTATGGAATACTTCAATTAGGCAATCCGCAGGCTTTAAGCAGAACAGCCTGGTTTTATGCGATGCGTGGTATGTCGATGTATCCGGTTTTGATGCTTCCGCTTGGACTCTTGCTGTTTAATAGACTCAGGTATTTATACTTGTTTCTTTATATTTGGGGGACGTTTACCATACTAGGCACGCTAAAAGGACTACAACAGTTGTACCTGGGATTGGACTATGCGGAACAGTTTTGGATTGATACTGTAGGGGGAGTAACTCACATCATTCTTGGACAGCTTCGTGTTTTCTCGTTTTTTAGTGATGCAGGTCAGTTTGGAGCAGCTCAGGGTGCAGGAGGTGTTGTTGGTATTTTGGTGGCAACTTCCATAAAAGGTCGTGGTAACAAAATCTTTTTTTCCATTGTTGGTTTGATGGGGTTATGGGGCATGATGATATCGGGAACGCGGGGTGCTATGATCGTTCCAATGATAAGTGGTGCCGCCTATCTGATCCTGAGCAAAAACATCAGAGTGCTGATTATCGGAGCTGTAATCATGTCTTTTGCCTACGTTTTTTTCGCTATGACTTATATTGGTGAAAGTAATTACCAGATAGCACGTATGCGTACCGCCTTTCGCCCCACTGATGATGCCTCTTATCTGGTAAGGTTGGAAAACAGAAGAATTCTTAAAACCTATCTTGCCAACAAACCCTTCGGGGGAGGAATCGGGAGTGCCGGTAACTGGGGTCAACGATTTTCACCTCAAGGATTTCTGGCCAACGTAGCTACCGATAGTTGGTACGTTCAGGTCTGGGCTGAACAAGGTATTGTGGGATTGTTAATCCACCTGTTTATCCTCTCCTACATTGCCATCAAGGGATTTTACATTATTATGATGAGGGTAAAAAACCCGGAAGTTGTTGGAACGCTAGGTGCCCTGCTTGCAGGGTTTTTAGGGATTATGGGGGCAAGTTACGGGAATGGTGTGCTCGGTCAGATGCCTACCGGAGCATTGGTTTATTTAAGCTGGGCTTTCATTTTCATGGGACAACAGCTCGACCGCGAATACAGTGCTCTTGAACAAAAAGGCTTAAATCCACGATCGTTTAAACGACAAATTGAATAATAAACCATGCGATGACTATGAATCAAGACAAAGAAAAATCATTACCACTTGTTTCAATTGTAACTGTCAATTACAATCAATCTGGCGTTACTTGTGAGTTTCTGGATTCATTGCTAAATATGACCTATCCCAACATCGAGGTTTTTGTTGTTGATAACGATTCTCCTAAAGATGACCCAGACAGTATTAAACTAAAGTTTCCATGGATAACCCTTCTAAAAACCAGTAAAAACCTTGGTTTTGCAGGCGGGAATAATGTAGCCCTCCCCCACTGCAAAGGAAAATATGTGCTTTTTATCAACAACGATACTGAGGTGGAAAGTGGATTTCTTGAACCGCTGGTCAAACTTCTGGAGTCAGATAACAAAATTGGAATGGTTAGTCCCAGAATACAGTATTTTCACACGAAAAACGTCTTGCAGTTCGCTGGATTTACCCCTTTTAATATGATTACCATCCGAAATTTTGCCATTGGATTTGGGCAAATTGATAGCGGACAGTACAACGACACCCGCGAAACAGGTTCAATTTTTGGTGCTGCAATGTTAGTGCCAATGCATGTTATACAACAGGTTGGAATGATGGCTGATGTGTTTTTCTTGTATTACGAAGAACACGATTGGGCAGCTCATATTAAAAGAGCCGGATACAAGATTTTTTATTGTGGTGAATCACTGGTTTTGCACAAAGAGAGTATTTCTACAGTAAAAAACAGTCCATTTCAAATTTTTTACCTCACCAGAGGTAGAATTCTCTTTGCCAGAAGAAACACAGCAGGAATCAAAAAGATACTCAGTTTTTTGTACTTAAACTTTATTGCTACACCAAAAATTACACTTGTTTACCTTATGCAAATGCGTTTTGATCTTGTATGGGCCTATTGGAGGGCTGTCATATGGAATTTAACACATCTAAGAGGAATCGTTTTTGAAATTCCACAACTAAAAAAATAGTAGAAATGGAAATCGTAATTATAGCTGCTAATGTATTGACTTATATCTTGTTTGCTTATTTTGCAATGGCCACCTTGTATGTTTTTGTGTACGCCACGGCCGGCTTGTTTTACAAACAAGCTCATACGAATAAACCCATTACCAAACAACGTAAATTTGCCGTATTAATTCCTGGTTACAAGGAAGATGCTGTAATCGTAAACGTTGCAAAACAAGCACTCAATCAAGCATATCCAAACGAATTATACGAAGTAATCGTTATAGCTGATTCTTTCAGTGAAGATACTTTAAAAAAACTGCGCGCTCTGCCCATAAGGGTGGTGGTGGTTGAGTTCGAGATCAGCAAAAAATCAAAAGCATTGAATAAATGTATGCAGGTAATTGGTGATGATTACGATGTTGCTTTTGTTTTAGATGCAGATAACATTATGGAATCTAACGTCTTAACACGTATTAACGAGGCCTTTGACCATGGTTTTGTAGCCGTTCAGGGACATCGGACAGCGCTAAACATGGACGCCTCATTTGCTATTCTGGATGCTATGAGCGAAGAAATCAACAACCACATCTTCAGAAAAGGACACCGGGTTTTGGGAATGTCGTCGGCACTCATTGGTTCCGGAATGGGGATTGACTATAGTTTGTTTAAAAAAACAATGGCTACTGTCGACTCTGTGGGTGAAGATAAGGAAGTTGAATTGAAAATGATTAAAAAAGGCATTAAAATTGAGTATGTGGATGATGCAATTATTTACGACGAGAAAACGAAAAAATCAGATGTCTTTGTAAATCAACGTCGTAGGTGGATCGCTGCTCAACTCGACTATTTCAGAAGTCACTTTTTTGATGGGCTACGTGAGCTGATTCTTCGTGGTAATATCGATTATTTTGACAAAGTTATGCAAATGATCCAGCCTCCCCGAATTCTTCTCACCGGCATCTTGTTTATCATTGCCGTAATATCCCTGACTTTTCACTCTTTAGCTCCCACTGCCCTGACGGTATATTTTGTTCCTGGTTTTGAAGCCTGGCTTGCACTTTTTATCCTTACCGTGCTTTCCCTTTTCTTCTCAGTACCCCTTAAGTTTTACAACATTCGAACCTTTAAAGCCATGCTACGAATTCCGCAAGGTTTTATACTCATGATAATTAGCTTATTAAAAATAAAAGGAGCCAGTAAAAAGTTTTTACATACTACACATGGCCACACCACTGACAGAAACGAAACGCTGAACAAAAAAACCTAAAACCGATGCGCGCACGATATCCACTAGTTTCTATTATTACTGTTAACTATAACCAGTCGGAGGTCACATGCGCACTTTTAGAGTCATTGAATAAGACAACCTATCCCAACCTTGAGGTCATTGTTGTGGATAACAATTCTACCGAAGATAATCCCGACATCATCAAAGAACGCTACCCCAACATCGTTTTCATAAAAAACCCGATCAATTATGGATTTGCTGCGGGTAATAATTTTGGCCTTATGCGTGCCAAAGGTGAGTATGTATTTTTACTCAACAACGACATTGAAGTCCCACCATCCTTTATCGAACCTCTTGTTGACAAACTGGAACAACACCCCGAGATTGGAGCTGTTAGTCCTAAAATCAAATTTTACTATCAACCCGACACCCTCCAATTTGCAGGTTACACGCCTTTTCACCCGGTTACTATGCGTAATACGGCCATTGGTTACTGGGAAAAAGACAAAGGTCAGTACAACGAGGATAGAGAAACGCCTTTTACCCATGGTGCAGCCATGATGGTGCCAATGCGGGTGGTGAAAGAGGTGGGATTAATGTCTTACATTTTTTTTCTTTACTATGAAGAAGCCGACTGGTGTGCCCGAATAGCTAAAGCTGGTTATAAAATGTATTACGTTCACAATTCTCATGTGTTGCACAAGGAATCCGTCTCAACCGGAAGGATTAGCCCACTGAAGATCTATTACCAAAACAGGAACCGAATCGTGTACCTTCGTCGCAATATTCAAGGGTCTGATTTTATAAAAGCTGTTGGTTATCAACTGTTGGTGGCAATTCCTAAAAATGCATTTAAATTCCTGCTTAAAGGTAAATTTAGTCTTTTTTTGGCCTATTACAGAGCCATTGGCTGGAATATTACCAATTTGTTCTCTAAAGAAATACATGAAAATCCAATGCTATAGCTATGTTTTGGTTAGTCGACATATTGCATTTGATTGTGTACAGTTATATAACTTTAACTATCGTATTCCTTTTCGTTTTTGCTTTGGCGAGCAAAATTGGTTATGATCCTGCTCCTCCAAGAGACAACAAAAAACGTAGTTTTGTTATTATGATTCCTGCTTACAAGGAGGATGACGTTATTATTGAGGTTGTAATTGATGCCCTGGGTCAAAACTATCCGTCCGAATTGTATGATGTTGTGGTTATTGCCGACGGTTTTGAAAAGAGAACACTTGAAAAACTAACTAAAACCAAAGCTCTGGTGTTAGCCAAAGACTTTGATATCAGCACAAAAACCCGAGCTATAAACTATGCTTTTGCAAACTTGAAAAAAAGTTACGACCAAGTTTGTATTCTGGATGCGGACAACATCATGAATCATGACTTTTTGAATCACTTAAATGTAGCTTTCAGTAATGGATATCTAGCAGTTCAAGGACACCGAATTGCCAAAAATTTAAATACCAACTTCGCTGTCCTTGATGCGCTAAGTGAGGAAATAAACAACAACATTTTTAGACATGGTCAACGTACTCTGGGGTTATCTTCGACGCTAATTGGTAGTGCAATGGCCTTCGACTTCGAGTTTTTTAAGCAGATGATATCAGAAGTAGAGGTTGTCGGTGGTTTTGATAAGGAGATTGAGATGCGTATTTACGCTCAAAAGAAATCGATCGAATACCTTCCAAAAGCTTACGTTTATGATGAAAAAGTTCAAAATGTTCGTGTTTTTAGCAAACAAAGACGAAGATGGCTATCAGCACAATTCCATTTCTTCGGGAAAAACATTAAACCCTCAGTAAAGGCTCTATTGCGCGATAAAAACTATGAATACTTTTTTAAAGCACTACAATACATACAGTTACCACGAATAATTCTGCTGGGCATCACGGTATTGGCAGCCATATTCAGTAACATTTTTTTATGGTATCCCTGGAATCTACTTTGGGGAATCAGCCTGTTGATGCTTTTTTTTACATTTATTTTTGCTATTCCTAAGAAATTTTATACTTTTAAAACTTTGAAAGCTCTCTCTGCTCTGCCTGTAGGTTTCGCAACAATGTTAATTTCGTTGCTGAGAATACACAAAGCGAATGAAAGTTTTATTCATACCAAACACACGTATAATGCTTTTCAAATAAAACGTAAAAAAACAGGGAAATGAAAATAGGGATAGAGGGACAGCGACTGCTCAGAACAAAGAAACATGGCATGGACATGGTGGCTCTTGAGCTAATTAACGAGNTGCAAAAAATCGATCATGACAATGAGTATGTGGTTTTTGTAAAGCCGGATGAAGACACTTCAACACTAAAACCTTCATCGAACTTTAAAATCGTACAGCTGAGTGGAGGCCCTTATCCTATTTGGGAACAGTATGCCTTGCCCAAAGCAGCACAAAAAGAAGGATGCCACATTTTACATTGTACCAGCAATACAGCTCCACTTAAAACGAAGCTGCCTCTTATTGTTACCCTGCACGACATCATTTACATGGAAAGCATCAGCTTACTGAAAAAGGGTGGTACATGGTATCAAAAATTGGGAAATATGTACCGCCGGATGGTCGTTCCGGGTATCGTAAAAAAAAGTGATAAAATAATCACTGTATCGAAATTTGAGAGAAACAGAATTGGCGATTTCTTTGGCATCGATCACAACGATAACAGACTGGTGGCCATTTACAATGGTGTATCTGAACATTTTAAACCGGTGACAGATTCAACTGAGCTGACCAGAGTAAAAACGAAATACAAATTACCGGAAAATTTCCTTTTCTTTCTCGGAAATACCGACCCAAAGAAAAATACCCCTGGCGTGCTAAAGGCATTCTCTGATTACCTAAAATCAAGTAAAACCGAAAATTTGTACCTCGTCATGCTCGACTATGAAAGGTCGTCGCTTGAAAAACTCCTCACAGATATTGGTGACAAAGACTTGATTAACAAAATAATACTTACCGGATATGTGGTGAACACCGATCTTCCGGCCATTTATTGCCTGAGTAAAATCTTCCTCTATCCCTCGCTTCGCGAAAGCTTTGGTATCCCCATGCTTGAGGCCATGCGTTGCGGCGTACCTGTTATCACGTCCAACACCTCCTCAATGCCGGAAGTGTCAGGAAATGCAGCTTTTATAGTTGATCCTTACAAGCCTGAAGAAATAACATCCGGCATCGAAAAGCTTTTAACCAACGATTCACTTCGAAACGATTTGATTGAAAAAGGTTTGGAGCAAGCCAAAAAATTCTCCTGGCGCAATATGGCCGAAAATGTGCTAAGTCTGTACAACGAAGTTTATCAAAAACACTTTCTATAATAAAACGATGAGCCATGATTAAAAACAGAGACATTATTGTGGTTGGATTAGCCGCTCTCGATAGCCGGATTGGGAGCAATGTAATAAACCTTGCCCACGAATTTGCCAAAAACAACAGGGTGCTCTACGTTAATTATCCCATTGACAGGTTTACCCTTTGGCGCGAAAAGCATGACCCACTTATCCAAAACCGAATCAAGCGCATGAAGGACAAAGAGCCCAGCCTTGTTCATCTGGGTACAAATTTCTGGGCGCTTTATCCGGCCACCATCTTAGAATCTATTAGTCAATTGCCGATGAATTGGCTGTTCGACATACTCAACAAAATAAACAACAAACGACAAGCCAAAGAAATACATAAGGCCATTAAGGAGCTTGATTTTAAAGACATTATCATTTTCAATGATACGGATATGTTCCGTAGCTTTTACCTTAAAGAGTTGACGGGAGCTAAAACCTATGCGTATTACACGCGCGACAACATGATTGCAGTGGACTTCTGGAAAAAACAGGGTATCCGCATAGAGGCTGCTCTCATGGCGAAATCAGATCTCGTGGTAGCCAATTCTACTTATCTGGCTGAGCTGGCTCGTCGTTTTAACCCCCATTCCTACTATGTTGGTCAAGGATGCGATGTTAGCTTGTTCGATAAAAAACTGATTTCCTCTCCTCCACTCGATATCAAACCAATAATGGACCTGAAAAAACCTATTATCGGGTATATCGGTGTATTGTTTAAACTCAGATTGGATATAGAAGTGCTTGAGTTTTTAGCCAGAAGTCGCCCCGAGTGGAGCTTTGTTTTTGTTGGACCTGAAGATGATGACTTTAAAGCCAGTGAATTACATAAACAAAAGAATGTCTTCTTTTTAGGAAGTAAGAAAATGGAAGAACTTCCTAACTACTTGAATTATTTTGATGTTGCGCTCAACCCGCAAAAACTAAACGAGGTTACGATCGGAAATTATCCTCGAAAAATCGATGAATACCTCGCGATGGGTAAGCCAACGGTAGCCACGAAAACAGAAGCCATGAGTGTTTTTGCCGAATACACCTATTTGGCTGTAACGAAAGAAGACTATCTCGAAATGATTGAACGTGCCCTCACTGAAAACTCTCCGGAGAAAGAAAAACAAAGGGAAGTATTTGCCCGAAGCCACACCTGGGAGGCCAATGCCAACGAGATATTCAAACGGATAGAACAAATCGAAAAAATTTGATTGTCATGGGATTAGTTGAAAAAATTAAGTCAAACCCGAAGCTAAAGAAATTTGTGCTTTACTTGCTTATACCAAAAAATCAGGCCAGACCGCGCTTATGGGTCAAGCTTTTGGTTAATCCTTTTAAACACCACAAAGGTAAAGGCTCGCTTATCCGACGAAGCGTGAGAATGGATGTGATGCCTTTCAATTATTTCTCTCTGGGAAAAAATTCTACTATCGAAGATTTCTCAACTATCAACAACGGCGTTGGCGACGTAATTATTGGCGACCGGGTACGTATAGGACTTGGTAACACCATCATCGGACCGGTTACCATTGGAAATGACATCATGTTTGCACAAAACATCGTGCTTTCCGGCCTAAACCACGGTTATGAAGACATTAACCTGCCAATTAGCGACCAGCCTGTAAGCACAAAACCCATTGTTGTTGAAGATGAAGTCTGGATTGGCGCAAATGCAGTGATTACTGCCGGTGTAACTGTAGGCAAACATAGTATTGTTGCAGCAGGATCAGTAGTCGTAAAATCAGTTCCACCGTATTCAATCGTAGGAGGAAATCCGGCCAAAATGCTAAAACAATTTAACCAAGAAACCCAACAATGGGAGCGCATTTAGACTAACAACACACTATGAACAAACTACTAACTTTTGTCCGCTATTCTGTCGACTTTTTAAAACACCTTGAAGTCAGGTATTTCATATACTCTCTGGTTTACGTTCTCAAAAATAAAACGCCGAATAGGTCTGGTTATTACCGAAGTAGCTTAGGTAGGTTTTTTGTACGTAAAGGAACACTCGACTTTCAGTTTGCAAATTATGCTTACGAATGGGGGGTAAAAAAGTTTGTGTATAAACACATCAATAACTACGACATTTTTCTTGATATAGGAGCGAATATTGGGACTTATTCTGTGCTTTTTGCTGGAAAAGGCCTGACAGGTTTTGCCTTTGAGCCCATCAAAAGCAATTTTGAGGCACTCAAAACCAACCTCGGATTGAATCACCTGAGTGAAAAAGTCAAACTGTTTCCTGTAGGACTAGGTAGCTACAAACATCGGGCGAATTTTACCTTCGATCCGGTGAACACAGGAGCTTCTCACCTTACTGACGATCATATAGATGCGGAAATCATCATAAATCCTGAATTTGAAGATACAGATATCGAAACACTGGATGGCTTAATGGAAGTGCTGGATATAAACACTGAAAAACGAATCATCCTGAAAATTGATGTCGAAGGCATGGAACTGGATGTACTTAAGGGTGCAACTAATTTTTTAAAAAAATATCCCCATGTATTGTTGATTATTGAATCGGTACATTCAGGCAAGGAAAAAATTACTGCGTTATTGCAATCCATCGCAAGTTTTGAAATACTTGAAGTGGATGCGCTAAATATGGCTGCTAAAAAATTATAATCTATTGATATGGAAACAATTAAAGTCTTATTCTGGGTATTGCTCTTTATCGTCTTTTACGCCTATTTTGGTTACGGCATTTTACTTTATCTGCTTGTACTCATAAAAAGGAGCTTGTCTGGCAAAGGAAATCCAAACGATAAGGCGGATTATGAACCAGAGGTAACCCTTTTTGTTGCAGCCTACAATGAAAAAGATTACGTAGATGCAAAAGTAGAAAACTCCTTTAGTTTATTGTATCCAAAAGAAAAAGTGAAACAACTCTGGATAACAGATGGCTCGGACGACGGAACACCTGGGATTCTTAATAAATACAAAGATAAAGGAGTTGAAGTTTATCATGAAGACAAAAGAGGCGGAAAAATTGGTGCCATGAACAGGGGAATGGCCTTCGTAAAAACGCCCATTGTAATCTTCTCGGATGGTAACACCATGCTGGGGAAGGAATCAATCCAACGCATTGTAAACCTGTTTAAAGATCCCAAAGTTGGCTGTGTTTCAGGCGAAAAGCGGATTTTCAGCAAAGAGGCTGATTCAGCTGTAGGCTCTGAAGGTATCTATTGGAAATATGAATCGAAACTAAAAAAATGGGATGCCGAATTATACTCCGTAGTGGGAGCCGCAGGTGAGTTATTTGCCATCAGAACAGAGCTTTTTCAGGAAGTTGAGAAAGATACCCTTCTGGATGATTTTATTATCTCGCTCAGAATCGCCATGAAAGGCTATACCATCCAATACGATCCGGAAGCCTATGCCATCGAAAGCGCCTCAGCAAACGTAAAAGAAGAGTTGAAGCGCAAAATTCGCATTGCAGCAGGTGGCATCCAGAGTATTATCCGGTTGAGCCCCCTCCTCAATCCGTTTAAAACCGGAATACTTAGTTTTCAGTTTATTTCTCATCGTGTCCTGCGCTGGACTATTGCTCCCCTCTCGCTGCCTCTTATACTTCTGTTTAACGTTTTTTTAGCCGCAAACGATGGCTGGACAAACTTCAATAGTACTTACACCTGGCTATTCTATTTGCAAATCCTATTTTATATCATGGCCATGGTGGGCTGGTTCATGGAAAATAAAAAAATTAAAGTCAAAATATTCTTCATCCCTTATTACTTTTTTGTCATGAATTATGCCGTTATTCTTGGAATAAACAGATACTTCAAAGGACAGCAGTCAGTAAACTGGGAAAGAGCAAAACGTGGATCATGAAAAAGGTATTTCTATCCCTGTTATTGTTGGTTATTGCTGTGCAATACACTCAAGCTCAATGTGATTACACCATTCCTGGCAACGTATTCACCATCGATGGCGATCAGGTTAATTATCCTCCCGGAAGCACCTTGTGTCTTGAAGCAGGTGAAAAAGACTACCTGCTTATCAAAAACATTCATGGAACTGCCGCACAGCCCATCATCATTAAAAACCACGGGGGTGAACTTACCATCGAAACAACGCATTACTATGGTATCAAAATCGCCAACTGCTCCCATGTGCAGCTAACAGGATCGGGTATTTCAACCTCTCAGCATGGGATTAAAATTCTTAAAGTTGAAAATGGAGCCGGAATAAGTGTGGGCGAATTAAGTACTGATATTGAAATTGATCACATTGAAATTGCAAACACTTCTATTGCTGGTGTTTATGCCAAATCTGAACCCGATTGCAACTTTAATTCAACCCGTGATAAATTTACGATGTATAATTTTAGCCTTCATGATTGTTATCTGCATGATATTGCAGATGAAGGGCTTTACATCGGTAGTTCAAAATATTCAGGACAAACGATTACCTGTGGTGGCAAAGACACTACGGTATTCCCACATGTTATAATTGGGGCACGGATATACTCCAACCTGGTGGAAAGAACCGGGTGGGATGGTATTCAGGTTAGCTCTGCGGAAAACGATTGTAAGATATTTAACAACACTGTTCGCCACGATTCCTACGAAGAATATACTTACCAAATGTCTGGTATTATAATAGGTGGAGGCAGTCGTTGCGATTGTTACAACAACCAGATTTTTGACGGAAAAGGCGATGGAATAGATGTTTTGGGATTGGGCAATATGAAAATATACAACAACCTGATTGTCAACGCGGGAAGAACATTTAAACCAGATGATCCCAATGCATTTAAACACGGGATTTTCATCGGCGAAAGCGTTACCAGTCCAAATGCTACATTCGATGTGTTTAACAATACCATCATCAACCCGAAATCGAATGGAATAAAATTCTCCAACAACACAGTTGTAAGGGCGAGTTTTAAAAACAACCTAATTACCAATCCGGGAAGATTGCCAGCCGAAGGAAATCAAGCTTATATTAATGGTAATCAGGCTTCTATAATTAAGACGACCAACCACTTTTCGCCAGACAATTCCTCTGTACTTTTTTTGAACGTGCCTCCGCATATGTTTGATCTTAAACCTAATTCGCCTGCCGTAAATGCAGGATCTGAAATCACTGATCTGGAGGTAGACTTTGACATCATCAACAGAAACCGACCATTTCACACCTAC
>JGI10211J34971_10000300_pt1 | contig 39658 bp, 37 predicted proteins | sample Etolagsediment_FD_34971 | JGI IMG/M metagenome (IMG submission 34971)
GGAAGGCGCTGGCCGGAGTCGTAAGAGTGCGGTGAAACCGGCCTCTGCGAAGCAGGAAGTTAACACCATAACTACCTATGAGTAGGTTTGGGTAAGTTTAATGGAACGGCTAACATCACATCGGGGCGCTGGATACCACCGTAGTGCGGTGCGATAATAGCTGCGGTCTATACAGACAACTTATTGATTCTACGAGAGAGGGTTAGGCGTTATGTCACTATTCGATTCGATGCGCCAGGGCGGTGCCAACAGCGGCACTTCGATGGAGGAGGCGCAGCGTCAATTCATGGAGCTGATCAAACTGCATGCCTATGCCGATCAGTTTATCGATCGCGATGAGGAGCATAAACTGCTACAGCAAGCGGTCGACAAAGGGATGTCGCTAGAGCAAGGGATGGAGTTGATCGCCGCCTATGCTACTAGCAAGGGGTATGCGGTAGAGCGGCTGATTGAGCAGCGGGCTGAGCAGGCATTAGTGCGTGCGGCCGCCGATAAAAAGGGGCTAGAGCGCGATGAGTTTGAGACCATCTTACAGGCCTTTGTGATGGAGTCGAATGGCATGATTCCACACGCCACCGCCGCCATACGTCTTAAAGAGAAGACACTCAAACTCGGGTTGAAGGTCAAAGAGGGCGGCCTATTTGGCAGCTCATGGTTTTCCAAAATTGGTGCATAGTCGGAGGCGATAACAGTGGGTCTATTTGATATGTTTAAGAGTGATAGCGGCGAGCAGATGACGCCGCATCTGGCGTTTGCGGTCGCGCTACTCTATATGATGTCGGCGGATGGTGAGATCGACAACGAAGAGGTGGGACACCTCCTCTCTGTACTCGGTGGCGAGAAGTCACAATCGGGCACCATCGGGGTCGGTGCCCAGCAGCAGCGGCTGCTCGATAATGCGGTACGCTACCGGCAGCGCCACACCCTAGAGCAGTTTCTCCAAGAGGCGACCCCGCTCCTCTCCGATGCGCAGAAGATGTGCATCCTCACCAACCTAGTTGACTCCTCGCTCTCAGATGGTGAAGCGGAGCCCGAAGAGCAGCAGATGTTCGACACCTTCATCAAAGCATTCGGCATCGATGAGAGCCGGTTCCGCCCCTTCTTCGAGGTGATTGTGCTGAAGAATGATCGGAGCGTTTTCACCGATCCCAACAATCCGAAGAATGACCCAAGCTTTCAAGTGCGGCTGTCGGTTTAACCCCTCACTATCCCAACTGCGTAGGAGTGTTGTGTAATGGCCGACGCCCATGAGCTATTTCTTGCCGCCCAGCGTCATATCCCCGGTGGTGTCAACTCACCCGTGCGCGCCTTTCGAGGCGTCGGCGGCGAACCGATCTTCTTTAATCGCGGCGAAGGGCCCTATCTCTGGTCGGAGCAGGGTACCCGTTACATCGACTATGTTGGCTCATGGGGACCGATGATCGCCGGCCACGCACACCCGAACGTGATCGCCGCGGTACAGCAGAGCGCTGCCCGCGGCCTCTCATTTGGTGCGCCGACGGTGATCGAAACCGAGATGGCCGATCGATTGGTGGCGCTAGTACCGTCGATGGCGCTGGTGCGGATGGTCAACTCTGGTACCGAGGCAACCATGAGTGCTATCCGACTGGCACGCGGCTACACCGGCCGCGATAAGATTATCAAGTTTGAGGGGTGCTACCACGGCCACGCCGATGCGCTTCTGGTTAAGGCGGGCTCTGGCGCGCTGACCCTCGGGGTACCTAGCTCGCCCGGGGTACCGGCCGCCCTCGCTGAACACACCATCACTCTCCCCTACAACGACATTGAGGCGGTACGGGAGGCGTTTAGTCGCATCGGGGGGCAAGTTGCCGCAATCATTGTTGAACCGGTTGCCGGCAACATGAACTGCATCCCGCCGCTACCCGGTTTCCTAGAGGGGCTGCGCGATCTCTGTGATGAGTATGAGAGCGTACTCATCTTCGATGAGGTGATGACCGGCTTTCGCGTCGCCCTCGGCGGTGCTCAGGCCTACTACGGCGTCACACCCGATCTCACGACACTCGGTAAAGTGGTTGGGGGCGGCATGCCGGTCGGTGCCTTCGGTGGCCGCCGCGCCATTATGGAGCATCTTGCGCCGCTCGGTCCGGTCTATCAGGCCGGCACGCTATCGGGTAATCCGGTCGCCATGGCGGCCGGTTTAGCGACCCTCGATCTGATCACGGTGCCCGGCTTCTACGATGCGCTGAGTGCGAAGGTGGAGCGGCTACTATTTGGTATTCTCGATAAAGCGCGGGAGTTTGGTATACCGATGAGCAGTAACAGCGTCGGCGGTATGTTTGGTCTCTTCTTCACCGCTGAAGCACACATTAGCAGCTATAGCCAAGTCGTCAATGAGTGCGATGCCGACCGCTTCCGCGCCTTCTTCCACGGCATGCTCGCGGAGGGCATCTACCTTGCACCCTCGGCGTTTGAGGCCGGTTTTGTCTCCTCGGCTCATAGCGACAGCGATATTGAAGCGACGATTGAGGCGGCCGGACGGGTTCTGGCAGCGCTCTGAGTTAGCCTAGCATGCTCTATGTTGTCGCTACGCCGATTGGTAATCTCGGTGATATCACGCTGCGCGCCCAGCAGATACTCGCTGCAGTCGATCTTATCATCGCTGAGGATACCCGCCACAGTCGGGTACTGCTGCAGCATCTAGGTATCAATCGCCCGCTGCGCGCACTGCACGAGCATAATGAGCGCGATCAGCTACCGATGCTGCTAACGCAACTGCAGCAGGGTACCACGATGGCACTCATCAGTGACGCCGGTACCCCGCTGCTGAGTGACCCCGGTTTTCTGCTGGTACGCGCCGCTCGTCAAGCGGGTGTAGCGGTTGTGCCGGTACCCGGTGCGAGTGCACTACTTGCGGCGCTGATGGTGGCCGGACTCCCGACTGATCGCTTCCTGTTTGCCGGCTTCCCGCCAGCGAAAGGGGGCGCACGTCGCCACTTCTTTGAGCGGCTGCGCGAGGAGAGTGCAACGCTGGTACTCTACGAATCACCTCACCGTATCCTCGCCACCCTCACCGATCTTGCGGATCAACTCGGTGCCGATCGAACAGCCGTGCTAGCGCGTGAGCTAACCAAACGGTTCGAGACCCTGCTCGACGGTACGCTGCTGACACTACAGCAGCAGCTTACAGCCGATAGCGATCAGCAGCGCGGTGAGATGGTACTGCTGATCGCCGGTGCCGCCACCCCCGATACGAGTCAACTCACACTCGAACAGCAGCGCATCGCCACGCTGCTCGCCGCGGAGCTACCCATGAAGCGGGCCGCGACACTAGGCGCTGAGATTAGCGGTGCTAAACGTAACGCTATCTATCAGTTTCTGCTACAGCAGCAGGTGGCGCGTGTTGGCAGTTAGCGGCCGCCGCAATTGATCAGGATGCGCCTTGCGACCGCTAAACCGCCGAGTAACCGGCGCGCGCCACACACCACACCTCAATCCGCTGCGCCCCCGCCGCGCGTAGAGTGGTGGAGAGTTCGCTGACGGTCGTTCCGGTCGTCACCACATCATCAATAATCGCCACCGACATGCCGGTGAGTGGGCGGGTGACACGAAATGCCGCGCTCAGATTGGCGTGGCGCTCGGCCGCATTGAGAGTCGATTGGGTAGCGGTGGCGCGCTGGCGTTGGCACCACTGCTGGCGGTCAAGCTGGAGCTGAAACTGGCGTGCTAGGGGTCGAGCCAGCTCTAACGCTTGGTTAAAACCGCGCTGCTGGAGTCGCTCTCGATGGAGTGGTACCGGTAGCAGCAGATCGGGTAGCGGGGCATTGATACGTAGCGCTAGTAGCGACGCTAAGAGTGGCGCAATGGCGAGTCGTCGATGGAACTTGAAATCGATAATCAGCTCTCGAATTGGCGATTGGTAACGAAAGGGGGCGCGCAGGGTGGCAAAGGGTGGCGGCTGCTGCTGACACGCTGCACAGTACGTTACTGTCGCTGGCACGGCGATGCCGCAGCAGCGACAGGCGTGCTGCTGCCACGGCAGATCGCGCTGACAGCCGATACAGAGATCAATCGCGGTTCCACGATCACCACACAGCAAGCAGCGCGACGGTAGCAGACGCCTCATCGACAGCGCCAACTGCGCGCCACCACCCGCAGCGGATCAAATTTTAGATACCGAAGTGGTCGGTGAACCGCTACCATGTAGCGCTGCTCACACTTAACCATCTGTTTAAATCGATCGATATTATGGACTCCCCGTGCCGCTAGTTATTGAAGATTCACCACCCGCTAAACCGCAGATAAGCCCTGTCTCCTCTCGGCAATCGGGCCTCTTCACCGCGCTACTTATCACCCTCTTTAGCGCCGCGACCCAACTGACCCCCCTCCAGCTAGAGCCAGCGCCCCTCACCCTCTGGCCAACCGCTGGCATCGCGCTGGTGCTGCTGCTCTATAGTGGCCGCGCTGGCAGCTGGATTGCGATCGGCGCAGCGCTACTGGCCGCCATCCTACTACAGCAGCGGATACCAACAACCGACGATCTGCTACCGATGGGGGTCAATATACTACTCCCATTCGGCTTTGCGCTGTCGGTGAGGTGGCTCCTACACCGCCTCAACATCCAATACCCCGGTGCGCTACCGATACGGAGACTGCTACACCTGTTTGGGTTACTGCTGCTGTTAAGTGGACTCTTTGCATTCCTACTCACGCAACTCCTACAGTCACTACTACCCTCTGAGGTAGTAACCCCCTTCGATTGGCAGTTAGGTGGGCTACTCCTATCACAACTGATGATTAGCGTCGCGGTGATACCGCCGCTGCTACTGACACTGCTATCGAGTCGTAATCAGCGGCAATCAGCTATCATCTCGATACTGCTCCCCATCGGCAGCCTACTGCTGGTGCTCATCGCACTCCAGCACCACACCGAACGCACCATCGTAGAGCGGGGTGAGGATGATATCCGGCTGCGGCTACAGGCGACGGAGAATCGCCTAACCCATAATATCAACCGCTACATGGCGGTGATTAGTGGGTTGAAGGTGACCCTTGATCGACTCCCCGAAATCACCCCGCTGGCGTTTCATCAGATCACCCAACCGCTGCTCGACCGCTACCCAGGTATCAAGGCGCTATCGTGGAATCCGGTGGTGCATAACGATGAACTAGCGACCTTTATTGCGGCATCAAAGGCGCAGGTTGCTGCCAATTTTTCAACGCGGGGCGATCCCCTACTACCGACCGATCCGCGGGTGATTGTGCAGCTGATTGAGCCTTACATCGGCAATGAGAAGGCGCGCGGTTTTAATGTCTACTCGCACCCGGCGCGTAAGGCGGCGATGCTGCAGTCGGTACGGCAGCAGGTACCGATCGCCACCGATATTATTCAATTGGTGCAGTCAGATCGACCCGAACCGGGATTTCTCGCATTTGTACCGCTGTTTGGCGGCGATGAGAAGGTGACCGAACCGCTACAGGCTCCGCTCACGCTGCAAGGGTATGCGGTTGGCGTGTTTCTGGTTGAACAGATCGTAAGCCAAGCGCTCTATCGCGATCTGCTCGCTCATGTCAAACTCTACATCTACGCCAACTACGACCCATCCAACAGCGTCTTAGGTGATCCCTCACTACTCCAGCAAGCGGTGGGGACGGGACTCAACCACGCATTTCAGGTGGCGGTAGCACAGCAGCAGTGGCATCTTAATCTGCATGTTGATGCTGCTGCAGTGGCAGCGGTCAACTACGGCGCCTTCACGCTCTATAACGCTACCATACTGCTGCTAACGCTGCTGAGTCTGGTAGCGATTCTCGGTTCTGCCGGGCGGCAGCAGCAGTTAGCGCAGCTCGTTGCAGAGCGCACCGAATCGCTGCAGCAAGCGAATCTGCAGCTAGAGCAGCTCGCCTTCTATGATGAGTTAAGTGGCCTACCTAACCGCCATCAATTCCGTAGCCATCTACAGCACATCATCAGCGAGGTGGCCTCTAGCTATAGCCAATTTGCGCTGCTGCTGATCGATCTGGTCGGTTTTAAGCGGATCAACGACACACTCGGTTACGAAGCGGGGGACGCCCTGCTCTGTGCGGTAGCTGATCGTCTACGCCCGCTCGCCGAGGAGTATGGGTGCTATCTAGCACGGATCGGCGGCAATGAGTATGCGCTCGCCACCGCCACCGGCGCGACCGGCGATATGGAGGGGGTTGAGAGCCTAGTCGAACGGCTTACCCACCTCTTCGATGAGCCGCTAACCATCGGTAACCAGCAGCTCACCGTTGCCATCTCGATCGGCATCACCCTCTACCCACACGATGATCGGCAGGTTTCCGGGCTACTGCGCTGCGCTAATATCGCGCTACATCAGGCCAAGCAGGAGCCGCAACGCCGCTGTTACTACCATCCGGCGCTGTTTGAGCGGGCAACCAGACAGCTCTTTATGGAGAATAACCTGCCGCGGGTGCTCGATATGGCGGAGTTTATCCTCCACTTTCAGCCGATCATCAATAATCGACACCCTGAGCGCATCGGCTGTGAGGCGCTGCTGCGCTGGCAACACCCAACGATTGGCCTCATCTATCCGACCACCTTTATTCCGACTGCAGAGCGCACCGGCGATATCATCCAGATCGGGCGCTGGGTCGTGATGCAGTGCTGTCGCAACTGGCATGAGTGGCGTGAGCAGGGGGTAGAGCTGCAGCAGATTTCACTCAACATCTCCATGGTACAGCTACTCAATCGTGAGTTTGTTAGCGACGTAGCGCAGATCATCAGCGACGCCAAGATCGATCCAGCGGTTCTACAGCTAGAGATTAGTGAGATCGGGCTAGCTGAACATGCCGAGCATATCGATCAGATAGTTAAGCGGTTGGGCGCGTTGAGGGGATTGGGGTTCCGCATCGCACTCGATGACTTTGGTGGTAGCAAGCTAGCGCCCAGCGAGATAAAGGGGTTGCCGATCGATGAGATCAAGGTCGATCGCCTCTACCTGAACGATGTGGCGACGCTCAATCCGAGTCAAACCATTGTCAAAGCGGCAGTCGAACTCGCCCAATCGATGGATATTGAGGTCACCGCTGAAGGGGTGGAGCGCGCGCAGCAAGTGGCTATCCTAAACCTTATCGGCTGCCACAAGTTCCAAGGCAACCACTTTAGCAGACCGTTATCGGCTAGTGACTATTTAGCTTGGGTGACCGAGCACCAGAAAGGTTAAGCTACACCGATAAATGGTGTACATTTATCGCTCACATCCACACTGTTAAGAGCCCTATTCTAATGGCTACTGCCCCATCCGCCCATACCAACTACCATCGCCACTTAGCGGTCGGTAGTCGTACCGGCGGCAACCGTCCACCCGCAAGCCACTTTCGCTATCTGTTTCGCAGTCTGCTATTTCTGTTGGTGTTAGCCGCCCTCGGTTGGCTCTCATACCCAACGCTGCGCAACGGTTTCGATGCCAATCCAGCACTCAACGGCACCATTTTGCTGCTGCTGCTATTTGGCATCCTCTACACCCTCCGCGGACTACTTGCGACGATCAATGAGACGCGCACCGTCCGGCGCATCGGGTTGCAGGTCGATAAGGTGCGTGACGGGTTGCAGAGCCGTGAAGAGGGGAGCGCCGCGATTCTCGACGCCTCACCGCGCGGTATCGGCCCCTTCCTCAACAAGCTCTATCGGGTGCTACGGCGCGGTGATGCGAGTGCCACCCTCCCCTATCTTCTCGACTCGGTAGCTAACCGTGCCGACGATCGACGGGCGCTCGGTCGCTATCTGAGTGGCGCGCTAGTCCTGCTGGGGCTGATCGGCACGTTCTATGGGCTGCTAGAGACCCTCGGTGGCGTGCGTGGGGTGTTAGCTGGACTCTCCGCTAGTGGTGATGAGGATACGTTGGCGATACTCGCCACGCTACAAGAGCGGTTAGCTCAACCCCTCGGTGGGATGGGGATGGCCTTCTCCTCCTCGCTGTTTGGACTACTCGCGTCGCTAGTGCTGAGCTTTCTTGAACTCCAGCTCTTTCACGCACAAAACGATCTCCACGCCGATCTGGAGGCGCTGGTGGTGAGCGATCTGATCCCACTCTGGCGCCGCGTCGGCGGTGCGACCGGCGCCCAGCCGGGTGAGACACCCCTGCCGAGTTATATCGGGGCGCTGTTAGAGCAGAGCGCAGAGCGGCTCGAACAGGTGACCGAACAGTTAGAGCGACTGACGCGCCAAGAGAGTGCTCAAGATCGTCTCGCCCAGCAGAATAGTCTGCTGACGGCACAGATTGAGGCGCTTCGCAACACCCTAGAGCAGTTGGAACAGGATCGCACCACCACGCTTCGCGATGAGCTGCGTCTACTCACCCGTACCCTCGCCCGCCAGCAGGATCACCATGCGCCGCAGGAGTAGTAGTCCCGGTGAGATCGCCATCTGGCCGGCGTTTACCGATGTGCTCGGTAGCATGTTGGTGGTGCTGGTCTTTCTAATTACGGTGTTTGTGATCAATGAGGTACTCATTGGCCGTGAAATGGCGAGCAAAGAGACAGCGATCGATCAGCTACAGAGCGCAACCGATCTGCTCGATCGCCTGCTTGGTGATGCAAATGCGGAGAAGGCAGCGCTCACCGAGGAGGTGTCGACGCTGCAGCAGAACCTCGCCGACCAGCGCCTTCTGATCCAGCAGATCCGTACCGATCTGGCGGCTGCAGAGCAGGATCGCTCACAGCTCCAGCAGCAGTTCACTATCACTGCGATTGAGCGTGACACGCTACAGCAGAGCCTCGACCAGCAGCAGCAAGCCTACACCACCCTGCAGCAGCAAGCGGCAGTCGAACGCGACACGCTACAGCAGCGTCTCGACCAGCAGCAGCAAGCCTACACCACCCTCCAGCAGCAGAGTGCCGCTGAGCACGATCTGTTGCAGCAGCAGGCGGCACTACTTAGTAGCCGCAGCGAGCGCCTTGCCGCTGAATTAGCACGACTCAATAGCGCCCTCGGTCTGCGTGATGCAGCAATTGATACCCTCCAGCAGCAGCTCGATGAGCGCAGCGCCACTATCAGCGAGCAGCAGTTGCAGATTAGCCAGCTTGATGCCCGCCTCAAGCGCCAGTTAGTACAGCGGGTGGAGGAGTTAGAGCGCTATAAGAGCGACTTCTTTGGACGGCTACGCGAGGTGTTTGCTAACAACCCCGATATCAAAGTGTCGGGCGATCGCTTCGTCTTTCAATCTGAGGTGCTGTTCCCCTCTGGGGCCGCCGAGTTATCGACACCCGGCAAGGGGGGGCTGAACCAGTTTGTTGAAGTCTATCGTCAAGTGGAGTCGCAGATCCCGCCCGATCTACCGGTCATTATCGAGGTGCAAGGGCATACCGATCGGGTACCGATCCGCACCGCCCGCTTCAGCTCCAACTGGGAGCTATCGAGCGCCCGCGCCCTTAATGTGGTTGATTACCTGATTAGCCAAGGGGTACCACCGCAGCGGTTAGCCGCGGTTGGAATGGGTGAGTATCACCCCCTCGATAATAGCGATAGCAGCGAAGCGCTACGGCGCAATCGCCGTATTGAGCTGAAGATTAGTAGCCGCTAACCCCCCGATTTCCGACTCGCTACACGATAAAAGGAAGAGAGATGAAGATTGTGCGCCACCCCACGACCCCATTTGCCGGACAGCGTCCCGGGACTTCAGGGCTACGCAAACAGGTGCGGGAGTTTCAGCAGCCCGGTTTCTTAGAGAACTTTGTACAAGCGATCTTCGCCGTTCGCCCCGATCTACAGGGGGGACGGCTGGTGGTGGGGGGCGATGGCCGTTACTACAATCGCGAAGCGATTCAGATCATCCTGCAGATGGCCGCTGCTAATGGGGTGCAGGAGGTGCTAGTGGGTGCCGATGGTCTGCTCTCAACGCCGGCCGCGTCGGCGGTGATTCGCCGCTACCAAGCGCAGGGCGGCATCATCCTCTCAGCCAGCCACAACCCGGGCGGTCCAGAGGGGGACTTCGGTATTAAGTACAATATCGATAATGGCGGGCCGGCACCGGAGTCGGTGACCGAAGCGATCTACGCCTACACCCAGCAGATCGATCACTACCTGACACTCGATCAGGCAGCGCCGATTCCCCTGGATCGCTGCGGTGATTACACCCTCGGCGCCTGCCGAATTCGTGTCATCGATCCGGTCAGCGACTACGCCGATCTGATGGCAGAGCTGTTTGACTTTGCCGCCATCCGGCAGCTATTTGCGGGGGGGTATCGGATCCGTTTCGATGCGATGCACGCTATCACCGGCCCCTATGCGCACGCCATTTTAGAGCAGCAACTCGGCGCACCGGCCGGCAGCGTTATTAACGGCACCCCACTGCCCGACTTTGGTGGTGGTCACCCCGATCCCAACCTCACCTATGCTGCCGATCTGGTCGCGGAGCTATTTGGCGAACACGCACCGGCACTCGGTGCGGCCTCTGATGGTGATGGTGATCGCAACATGATTCTCGGTGATCACTGCTTTGTCACCCCCTCCGACTCACTCGCTATCATCGCGGCTAATGCCGATCTAATCCCCGGCTATCGCGGACGAATCAGCGGCTATGCGCGCTCAATGCCGACCAGTGCCGCGATTGATCGGGTCGCCGCCGCGCAGCAGCGCCCCTGCTTTGAGACCCCGACCGGCTGGAAGTTTTTTGGCAATCTACTCGATGCCGGTCGTATCACCTTCTGCGGTGAGGAGAGCTTCGGCACCAGCTCCGATCATGTGCGCGAGAAGGATGGATTGTGGGCGGTGTTAGCGTGGCTCAACATCATTGCCGCCCGCGGCGGTGAGTCGGTCGCGGCGATTGTGCGCGATCACTGGCAGCGCTATGGGCGCAACTACTACACCCGCCACGACTATGAGGCGGTCGATGGCGCGGCGGCGGCAGCGCTGATGGCCGATCTGAAGGGGCGACTACCCGATCTAATCGGTCGTGAGCTTGCTGGTCGCCGCATCACCGTGGCCGATGACTTTAGCTACACCGATCCAATCGATGGCAGCATCAGCCGCGGCCAGGGTCTGCGCATCGGTTGTGCGGATGGGACACGCCTCGTGTTTCGCCTCTCAGGTACCGGTACGGTGGGTGCGACACTGCGCATCTACATTGAGCAGTTTGAGGCCGATCCAGAGCGACAAGGCGACGACGCGCAGCAGGCATTAGCACCGCTGATCGCCGCCGCCGCCGAGTTGACCGGGTTACAGCAGCGACTAGGACGCGATCAGCCGACGGTGATCACTTAAGCGGTGGCATCGCGATCGGTCGGTAACTGCGCTAGCCATGCTGTTAACATCGCACCGCCGCGTTGTAGCAGCGCCGGTGTTAAACTCGCCGCCGCTCCGCGTAGCCCGTTGACCGTCACCCCCGGGGTCGCGCTGATCTCACCGACAGAAGCGACTAACCAGCGCTCAAACGAACGGGCACTCACCTCCGGGTGAAACTGTAAGCCAAGCGCATGCTGACCGTAACTAAACGCTTGGTTGGGGTAGCGCGGCGTGCCGGCGAGCCGTTCGGCACCGGCGGGGATATCGAAGGTGTCACCGTGCCAGTGGAGTACCGGCGCAGAGCCAAGGTGGCGCAGCGCTCCGGCGGCACCGGCGGTTGTCAGCTCTAATGCACCAAACCCCAGCTCCGCCCCCGCTTCACCCCGATAGACGCGCGCACCTAGGGCGCGCGCCATCAGTTGACAACCGAGACAGATCCCTAAAGTTGCGCCACCGGCCGGAAGCCGCTTTCGTAGTAGCGCCAGCTCACGCTCAAGAAAGGGGAACTCTAGTGTCTGATAGACTCCCAACGGACCACCGAGTAGTACCAATAGATCGGGCTCTAGCGGATCGATATGCGCAACCCGCCCGGAGGCGGCACAGACTCGCTCTATCTCATAGCCGGCGGATCGTAGGATCGGTTCAAAACCATCCAGATCCTCATGTAGTACATGCTGTATCACTACCGCACACTTCATCGCCCTCCCCCCTCTCTAATGCAGATAAAATTATCAAGGGGGCATAATGCCACTAATCCTAGCCAGCAGCACTACCCTATGGCGGGTCGGTGGTGGCTATTGCGATCAAAAAAAAGCCCGCCATCAAGGGCGGGCGAGAGGTGTGGAGATGCCTCAAATGTCGTGCGATAGGTTGCTATAGCGAACTTAGTAGATGAGCGGTAGCGCCTCCACCGCATGCAGTCCCTTCGGTCCGCGCTGCACCTCAAACTGAACACTCTGCCCCTCAGCTAGGGTGCGAAAACCGCTCCCCTGAATCGCTGAGAAGTGGACAAAAACATCCTCGCCGCCGCTATCCGGAGCGATAAATCCGAAACCTTTTGCATCGTTGAACCACTTCACTTTACCTGTTGCCATGGAGCCTCATCCTCATGCTGAATTACTGATGTTCGGGCGCTTAAAACTCTCCCTGCCACAGAGTATAGACGGGCTTTTCCGACGCTCAAGGGTGACCGGCAGCGATCGCCTAGTAGTAGGGGGGGGAAATCGTGCCTAGGGTTATTCAATTGACAGCGTCAAGAGGTTGGTGGTAGGTTCATCCAGCGCCTATCATCTGGGCATCGGTATCTCGATGGTCAATTCTGCCTACACATCGCAGATGGATTCCCGCAACGAATACCTACTCGGCAAAAACTTTGCTTAGGTTTTTAGGAACAGATCACTGTTATGCCAAACCCACTACTAACTCGCATCGCCACCCAAACATTTGCAGTGCTCCTACTGAGCAGCGCTCATTTGGCTAGCGCTGATCAGATGCCCGATTCAATCCACGAGTTGGTGCCGACACTACAGCAGTGGGGTAGAGAACCTACGCTAGTGAGCGCAGTACAACAGAGCAATGCAAGTGGGCAGACGCTCGCTCAGATCCAGCAGATCAATAGTGAGTGGCAGCAGACCTCTGGGATCAGCCCATTTATGCACCATCTGATGCAGAACCGAGCAGCCAAGCGGATGCTAGCACTAGAGCGTAGCGCGCCCTACTTTCTAGAGCTGTTTTTGATGAATAACCTCGGCGCTAATGTGGCTATGACGAATAAAACCTCGGACTACTGGCAGGGTGATGAGGCGAAGTTTACTGCCAGCTACCACGATGGCGTCGGTCAAGTTCACATCGGTGATGTGCAGTTTGACGATAGTTCGCAAGCCTACCTAATACAGGTATCGGTGCCGGTAATGGATGGGGAGCGCGCCATCGGTGCGCTGACCATCGGCATCAACCTTGATGAATATGAGCCGGACCACTGATCGACGACCGCCGTTTTCACCCTAACGGAGTACTAGCAGTGATGTGCTCCTAGCACAACGCCCAATCTAATCCCCGTGAGTACCGAAATGAGTTCACACCCCTATAGCGCCATCGAGTTAGAAGCAGCGCTGCTCGCTGCGCTTGAGGATGATGAGTTTATGAGCGTGAGCAATGTCGGTCCGCTCGACCACGCGGCAGCGGCGCTAGCGCAACTTCCACGGCGACAGCAGGATCATCTGCTGCGCTGGGTTGAACGGCTAGTCGCGGTGCAAGAGCAGATCGGCTATGAGTTCGCCTGCTGTGCGGCAGCGGCACTCCAGCAGATGGGCCACGATGGGATGAGCGCCTGGCTACAGCGCATCATGGATCTCTACGATAAGGTGGGACTCTATCCGGCGATTACCCTACTGCGCCAGATGGAGCAGCACGCCGAGCGCTATCGGGATGGCCATAGCGAGTTGGATTTAGAGAGCGTGCGGGGGGTACTCGAGGGGTTTCTCGCCGGTCTCAGTGGCCGCCAACTGCGGCTACAAGGGAGCGATGAGACGCCCTATACCGATAGCAGCACCCTCTTTCTCCCCAATAGTGTCTACGCGTTTCGTGACCAGCAGGATAACTTTCTTCTCTACAAAGGGCTCTTAGCGCACCAGTGGGCGCAGGTGCGCTACGGCACCTTGCGTCTCGACTTTGCCGCTATCGCCGAGCCGTTTGGTGATACTCAACATGCGCTACGCACCCTGCATGCACTCGAGCGGTTGCGTCTTGATGCCTGTATTGAGCGCGATCTACCCGGGTTAGGACGCGCGCTACGGCTGCTCCGCGAGCAGCTCGGTGAGGCGACACTAGCGCCGGTGTGGCAGCGCTTTGCCGAACAGCTTCGGCAGCCAACAGCAGATACAACGCTCAGTTGTCAGCTACTGATCGAGGCGTATCATCACGCTCCGCCAACTATCAGCTACCAAGGGGTACTCCGACCGCTACAGGTAGCCGAGGCGCGTGCCCGCCGGCAGCGTGAATTACAGCCGGCGATACGGCAGATGCTGCTCGCCCTCGCCAGTGATGAGGTGCGACAACGACCGCAACAGCGCCGACCCGGAGCGACGCAGCCCCCCCGCTTTAGCGCCCAAGCCGATCCACAAACACTCTCAATCCGCCTGTTTCTTGATGATCGCCCGGTCGCCCCGCCGCTAGAGTTAGAGCGCGCCCTCGGCTCGGTACTACTCGATTTTGGCGATCTACCACCGGAGTGGCTGCATGCGGCCGGTGATGGTGGCTATCAGGGGGGCGATCGGGGTGGCAGTGATGCCGATAAGTCGCCACAAGAGGCGGCGACCGCTGGCGATATCGACACCTTCTACTACCCCGAGTGGGACTATAAACGGCAGCAGTTTCGGAAAGCGTGGTGCACCCTACGAGAGGTGCCTCTACGCGGCGGTGATGCGCAGTTTGTTTCCGCCACCCGCCACCGCTACCAACCCCTGATCCGCCAACTGCGGCGCAGTTTTGAAGCGCTGCGGCAGCAGGATCAGCGGCTTCGGCGCCAGCCCCACGGCGATGAGATCGATCTCGATGCACTGGTCGATGGTTACGCCGAACATCGCCGTGGCATGGAGCTACCGCAGAACCTATTTAGCCGGATCGCCCGCAATGATCGTGATATTGCGGCCCTCTTTATGGTCGATATGTCCGGCTCAACTAAGGGTTGGATCAACGATGCCGAACGGGAGTCGCTGGTACTGCTCTGTGAAGCGCTAGAGCATCTCGGCGATCGCTACGCTATCTACGGCTTCTCAGGTATGACCCGCACCCGCTGTGAGATCTACCCGGTCAAACGTATCGACGAGCCCTATCACGATGAGGTACAGCAGCGCATCGCCGCCATCGCCCCGCGTGACTACACCCGCATGGGGGTGGCGATTCGGCACTTGAGCAAACGACTCAATGAGGTAGCGGCACGTACCCGACTGCTGATCACCCTCTCCGACGGCAAACCGGATGATTTCGACGCCTACTATCGTGGTGACTACGGCATCGAAGATACCCGCCACGCGCTATTAGAGGCGCGGCGCACCGGCATCCACCCCTTCTGTATCACTATCGATCGAGAGGGGCCAGCCTACCTACCGCACCTCTATGGCCACGTCAACTACACGGTCGTTGATGAGGTGCGGCGTCTCCCGCACAAAGTCGCTGACATCTATCGCCGCTTGACCCGCCGCTGATGGCAACACCTCCTAACAACAGGACTCTGTAATGGCCACTTCACCGACCGCACTTGCACATGCGCTCGAAGAGCACTATGCGGTGATCTACGCGCCGCGTCGGCACCGCGATCGCTTCCCAGAAAATTGCGTTGAGTTACACCCTACCGCCAGCGATGCACTCGCCCATAGCGATCCGACCCAGCAGCGCCACGCGGCGTTAGTGCGTGGACCGTTTCGCTCATCCGAGGGTTTTCGACTCTTCTATCTGCTACGCTGGTTAGTGTGATTGAGTCATGCGCGCTGCGGTGGCGGTCGTGCGCTGCAACGCTGAACCAAACAGGGTAGAATCGCCACTTACCTTCTATTAACCCCTGCAACCTGAGTTGGTATCCGGTATGGCCCTGTTGAATATTCTACACTTCCCCGATGAGCGGCTGCGGTTAGAGGCGCAGCCGATAGCGGTGGTCGACGATAACATCCGTCAACTCGCTGACGATATGTTAGAGACGATGTACCACGCCGATGGCATCGGCTTGGCGGCAACGCAGGTCAACATCCAGCGCCAACTGGTCGTGATCGATCTCTCTAAAGAGCGGAATCAGCCGCTGGTGCTGATCAACCCCCAGATCACCGCCCGTGAGGGTGAGAGTGAGGGGGATGAGGGGTGTCTATCGGTGCCGGGGGTGTATGAGAAGGTGCGACGGGCCGAGCGGATCACCCTGCGAGCGCTCGATCGGCATGGGCAGTACTACACCCTCGACGCCGATGGGCTGCTAGCGGTCTGTATCCAGCATGAACTCGATCACCTCAGTGGTAAACTCTTTGTCGACTACCTCTCTGGTCTAAAGCGACAGCGCATTCGTAAGCGCTTAGAGAAGCAGCAGCGGCACGCCTCCTAAAAACGGCAGCACCGCTGCGTCCCGAACTCCATTTTAAGAGCCCCGGTCGCATGTCATCGACACCCCCGACACCGCTGCGCATCCTATTTGCTGGCACCCCCCCGTTTGCCGCCACCGCACTGGCGGCACTGCTGAGATCACCCCATCAGGTGGTTGCGGTCTATACGCAGCCCGATCGCCCCGCCGGTCGCGGACGGAAACCGACCCCGAGCGCAGTCAAGCAGTTGGCGCTCAGTGCGGCGCTACCGGTACGACAACCAACGACACTCCGGTCCGATGATACGGTGGCGGAGCTAGCCGCTTTTCAGGCCGATGTGATGGTGGTTGCCGCCTATGGCCTGCTGCTACCGCAGCGGGTACTCGACCTACCGCACTACGGCGCGCTTAACATCCACGCCTCACTGCTACCGCGCTGGCGCGGTGCCGCCCCGATCCAGCGCGCCATCTTAGCCGGTGATCGCGAGAGCGGGATCACCATTATGCAGATGGATGCTGGCCTCGATACCGGCGCGATGCTACTGCGTCAGCCGCTGCCGATCCACGCCACCGACACCAGTAGCACCCTGCATGATCGGCTCGCCGAAACGGGCGCTAGCGCGCTCCTACAGGTACTAACCGAACTCCCCGCCGGCACCCTGCAGCCACAGCCCCAAGATCCCGCCGCGGCCAACTACGCACGCAAACTAGAGAAGGCGGAAGCGATCATCGATTGGCAGCGGCCAGCCGCCGAGCTAGCCCGCCAAGTGCGCGCCTTCAACCCTTGGCCGGTCGCACAGAGTCGCTGGCGTGATAAGGTGGTGCGCCTCTGGCAAGCGGAGGCGATAGCCGGTAGCGGCACACCGGGCGCGGTAGTTGCCACCCATCGCGACGGCATCGATGTCGGTTGCGGCAGTGGCCTGCTACGCATCACCGAGTTACAACTTCCAGGTAAGCGCCCGATGGCCGCTGCCGACTTCCTTAACGCCAACTCACTACAGGGTGAAGTGTTTGAGCACAGCGACCTCAGCTGAAGTGCGGGCGATGGCCGCACAGCAGGTGGCAGCGGTACTCAGCGGCCACTCCCTTAGCGATCGCTTACCACCAGCGCTCGCTGCCGTTGCCGCTAATCGCCGGCCACTACTACAAGAGCTGATCTACGGCACCATCCGCTGGCAGCCGCAGCTACAGTGGCTCACCACAAAACTCCTACGCCATCCGCTCCGCCCGCGCGATAGTGATGTCGCGGCGCTGCTGCTGGTAGGGCTCTATCAGCTAACGCAGATGCGCCAACCGCCACATGCCGTCGTCTCAGAGACGGTCAACGCCAGCCGCCAACTCAACAAACCGTGGGCGGCTGGCCTACTCAACGCCACTCTGCGCCGCTACCATCGCGAACAGGCAGCACTGACTAAGCAGCTAAATGCCGATGCGGTGGCGCACTGGAATCATCCGCGCTGGCTACTACAGGCGCTGCAACAGGCGTGGCCAGAGGATTGGCAGCGCCTGTGTGACTGCAACAATCAGCGCCCGCCGATGACCCTACGGGTTGATCGGCAGCGGCAGTCACGCGACACCTATCTGACCACCCTCGCCACTGCCGGTATCGAAGCCACCCCCCATCGCCATGCAGTCGATGGCATCACGCTATCACAACCGCTACCGGTTGAGCAGCTTCCTGGATTTTCTGAAGGGGTGGTCTCAGTACAAGATGGGGCAGCGCAGTTAGCCGCGCTGCTGCTCGCACCGCAATCGGGAGAGCAGATCCTCGATGCCTGTGCCGCCCCAGGCGGTAAGAGTCTACAGCTACGCCACCACTGCCCCGATGCGCATCTTACCGCCCTCGATCACGATCCAGAGCGGCTACAGCGGGTGGCCGAGAATCTACAGCGTAGTGGCACCGATGCGACCCTGTTAGTGGGTGATGCGGGCGATCCGACCGGCTGGTGGGATGGCACCCTATTCGATGCGATTTTGCTCGATGCCCCCTGCTCAGCGAGCGGCATTATCCGCCGCCATCCTGATATTCGGTTGCTGCGCCGCGCCAGCGACATCGCCACGCTAGCCGCGACCCAAGCGCGACTCCTGCGATCACTCTGGCCGCTGCTTCGACGCGGCGGACGGCTGCTCTACGTCACCTGTTCAGTGCTACCTGCGGAGGGGGTTGAGGTGGTTACCCCGTTTGTCAATGCGCAGGCAGATGCGGTGGCACTACCGATCGAGGCAGCGTGGGGACGGCCACTGGCGGTGGGGCGGCAGATCTTGTCAGGCGAGGATGCGATGGATGGTTTCTACCATGCACTGCTACAAAAAAACTGAGCGACGCCTCCTACCGCTACTACTGCTGCTCCTGCTCGTGAGCAGTAGCCTGCTACAGGCCGCCGAGTTTCAGTTGCGCGACAGCGCGATACGAGAGGTGGCGGGGCGCTGGCTGCTCGACGCCACCATCGACTACCACCTGAGCGAGACCGCCCGTGAAGCGCTCAGCAGCGGGGTCCCGATCACGCTGCAGCTCGATCTCACAGTGGAGCGTCAACGCCGCTACTGGTTCAACCAGCGCATCCGCGACGTCGCGCTGCGCTGGCAGCTACGCCACCACCCCCTCTCTGGCCAATATCTGATCCGTAACCTCAACAGCGGTAACCTCTCCACCTACCCGACGCTCGATAGCGCATTAGAGGCGATTGGCCATCAGCGCGATCTGCTGCTACTACAGCCCGACGAGCGCGGCAGCGGTGATCGCTTCGAGGTGGAGCTACAGAGCTGGCTCGACATTGAGGCGCTACCGGCGCCGCTGCGCCCAATCGCCTACGTCACCGCGGCGTGGCGTCTGAATAGTGAACGCTACCAGTGGCGGATCAAACCTTGATTGGGCGACGCCTACTGGATGGGCCACTACCGCTGCTGCTGTTAGCGATTCTGCTACCAGCAACGCTCTACCTGATGGCCAACGCAACCCAAAACAGCGCCAGCTTTGGTCGCCTCTACTCACTGCTGTTAGCGGTCAACCTAGTCGCGCTGCTGCTGCTACTGCTGCTGATCCTACAGCATCTGATCCGACTACTACGGCAGATCCGGCAGGCGGTGCCCGGCTCCCGTCTCACCCGTCGGCTGGTCGTGATGTTTGTACTACTAGCGATTGTGCCGGTTACGATGGTGTATGGCTTCGCGGTGCAGTTTCTACAGCGCGGTATCGATAGCTGGTTTGATATTCGGGTAGAGCATGCACTCGAAGATGCGCTGGAGTTGGGGCGTACAGCACTCGATGATCGGCTGCGCGATCGGCTGCGGCAGACCCGACAGATGATGGCCGATCTCAATATGCTCCCCGAGTCACTCACCACCTTGCGCCTCAATGAGCTACGGCAGCAGCATGAGGCATCTGAGCTGACGCTCCTGACACTACGGGGGCGGGTTATCTCATCGAGTAGCAGCGATAGCGCCGAGATTGTACCGGCGATGCCGAATGCAGCCCTACTACAGCAGCTTCGCCAAGGGCGCGATCATAGTGCGGTGGAGCCGGGGCGCGGTACCTATCTACAGATCCGCATTGTCGCGCTCGCGACCAGCCAAGATCCGACCGGTGAGCTACGGGTACTCCAAGCGCTCTTTCCGCTGAATCAGCGCCTTAGCGATCTCGCCGATAGTGTGCAACAAGCCTACGCCGACTACCGTGAATTGGCATTCTTACGGCAACCGCTAAAACAGAGCTTTGTACTCACCCTCTCACTGGTGCTGCTGCTCGCGCTGTTGAGTGCGGTATGGGCGGCATTTGCTGCCGCCCGGCGGCTGCTAGCACCGATCGCTGATCTGGCTGAAGGGACACGCGCCGTAGCCGCCGGCAACTACGATAAGCAGCTACCGCTACCGAGCCACGATGAGTTAGGGCAGTTGGTAGAGTCGTTCAATCTGATGACCCGCCGCATCGCCCGCGCCCGCAACGCGGCCGATCAGAGTCAGCAGCAGCTAGAGGCGCAGCGCGGCTATCTTGAAGCGGTGTTAGCGCGCCTCTCCTCCGGCGTCTTAACGATTGATCATCAGGGGCTACTCCACACGAGCAATAGCGCTGCCGAGCAGATCCTCGGCGTCGCCCTACAGCCACTCCACGGCCATCCACTCACCACCCTCTGTCGCACCTACCCTGCGCTTGCGCCTCTAGTTGAGGTGCTCTGTCCCGACCAAAATGGTGATCAAGATGAGTGGCGGGCGGAGGTGAGCCTCTTTGGTCACCACGGCCACCAAGTGCTGCTCTGTCGCGGCTCCTCGCTCCATCGTAGCGACACCCTCTTCTATCCACCACCACCACCGGCGCCCGATCTAGCACTGCCAACCCCGCTCGACGTTGACGCTGCCTCATCCGGTCTGCGCCGCTGTGAGCAGGCGCTATCGTGCGATGAGGTATCACCGACCGACGCAGATGGGCGGGGCGGGCATGTGGTGGTATTTGATGATATTACCGCACTCATTCAGGCGCAGCGCGATGCCGCTTGGGGCGAGGTGGCACGCCGACTAGCGCATGAGATTAAGAACCCGCTGACGCCGATCCAGCTCTCTGCCGAGCGCCTACGCCACAAATATCTCCGTACCATGAGTCCGGCCGAAGCGGAGCTACTCGACCGCTCAACCCACACCATTGTGCAGCAGGTCGAAGCGCTCAAAGAGATGGTAAAAACCTTCGCCGACTACGCCCACACCCCGAAGATGAAGTTTCGGCGCTGTGATCTCAACGCGCTCATCAGTGAGGTACTCGACCTCTACCGTGGCGATAGCCAACTGACGATTCAACTCGAACCCGATCCCCACCTCCCCCCCGTAGAGCTCGATAGCGGCCGGATCCGCCAACTCCTCCACAACTTAATTAAAAATGCCCGCGAAGCGGGGGGCGATGCGCCGCTCGAACTCACTCTCCGTAGCCGCTGTTTAAGCCCAGAGTGCGATCAGATCGAACTGCTGATTGAGGATAGCGGCCCCGGTATACCAGAGGCGCTACTACCCCGCCTATTTGAGCCCTATGTCACCAGTAAGAGTAAGGGAACGGGGCTCGGGTTGGCGATTGTTAAGAAGATTGTTGAGGAGCATGGCGGTATCATTCGTGCCGACAACCGCGCCGCCGGCGGTGCTCGGATCGAGATCCGACTACCGCTAGTCCAGCCGCTATCGCGTCAGCCCGGTCATCAGCTATCGAGCGACAGCGAGTGACCCCTCTCACCCCCCCACTGCTGCAGCAAGGAGCCTAAACGATGTCCTCCGCCTACATTCTCGTGGTCGACGATGAGCCCGATATCCGTAATCTACTCCAAGAGATCCTGCAGGATGAGGGGTATAGCGTCGATACCGCCGAGAGTGGTGAGGAGGCGCGGCGCAGCCGCCGCGCGCGCCGCCCCGATCTGGTGCTACTCGATATCTGGATGCCGGGTATTGACGGCATCTCACTGCTGCGTGAGTGGGCCGATGAGGGCTCACTCACGACACCGGTGATAATGATGTCCGGACACGGCAGCGTGGAGACAGCGGTCGAAGCGACCCGCCTCGGCGCTTACGACTTTATTGAGAAACCCCTCTCACTGGCCAAACTCCTCGTAACGGTGCAGCGGGCGCTAGAGCGCTACAACCTATTTCGCGAGAACGCCGGCCTGCGACGGCAGGCGGTACCGGTGGTGGAACCGGTCGGTCACGGCCCGCAACTCCAACAGCTACTAGAGCAGACTCGCCGGCTCGCACAACACGATACTGCGGTACTGATCCATGGCGAACCGGGCGTCGGCAAGGGGCTCTATGCGCGCTACCTACATAGCCAGAGCAGCCGCCGGGATGGCCCGTTCGTCGATATTCGGGTGGCATCGCTCGTCGGCGATAACCCAGCCGAAGAGCTGTTTGGGAGTGAGCAGGAGGGGCGGATGAAGTATGGGCTGCTAGAGCAGGCCAACGGCGGAACGCTCTATCTGGATGATGTCGGTGATATGGATCCGGGGACCCAGGCGCGCCTATTTGCCGCGCTTGATAGTGGTCGCTTTCATCGTGTAGCGGGTAGTGAGCAGGTGCAGATCGATGTTCGCATCATCGCCGGTACCCACTACGATCTAGCGCAACGCGTCGCTACCGATCAGTTTCGTAGTGACCTCTACTACCACCTTAACGTGGTACCGCTACAGGTGCCGCCGCTCCGCGATCACGCCGAGGATGTCCCAGAACTCCTGAGCTTCTATGTTGACTACTTTACCAGTCAAGATAACCTACCGTGGCGCACCTTCAGCGTCGCCGCCCAGAATCGGCTCCGTAACTACGGCTGGCCAGGCAATGTGCGCGAGCTAAAGAATCTGGTACAGCGGCTACTGATCGTTGGCCATGGCGATACCATCGAAGCCACGGAAGTGGAGAGCGCGATTGGCGCTACCACCCCCACCTCCAACCAACCGGCCGCCGGCTTAGCCTTCGATTTACCCCTCCGGCAGGCGCGTGAGCAGTTTGAGAAGTACTACTTCGAGCATCTGCTACGCGAACAGCATGGCAATATCAACCGCACCGCTCAACATGCCGAGATTGAGCGCACCCATCTCTATCGCAAGCTACGGGCGCTGGGTATTGATGCCAAGCAGTTTGATCTCTAAATGGTCAACGGCCAACCACTTTTTGGCAGCAACCTGCATCGGCCCGAACAGCCCCTGCTCTTCATCCAGTGGCCACTCAATAGTCAGGTCGGTTCGGCGGCGACCGAGGGCATATTCGCGCAGCAGGCGTCCGCCTCCATTGAGTTGCGCTGCAAAAAGGCTTGCATTGTAGTGGTCAGAAGTTACGCTCCATCTGGCGCTGCAACTCACTGAACGGATCGGCGTTAGTGCTACGGCTTCCGGGTAGATCATCGACCGCGCGGTCGAGTTCATCGAGGGCGCGCCGTTCGCTCTGCGTCAGCTCCTCCTCGGCAATCGCTAACAGCCGCGTGCGCTGCACCTGCTGCAGACGGTCGGTGTCGATACAGAGGCGCACAAGCGTCTGCCGCTGGCGCGGTTGATAGAGGCGGTTCTGCCACACCCCATCACGCCAGATCAGCTGCTGGAGTGCCGTTTCATCCTCAAATCGAACCGCAATACGCTGAGTCGCTGGGCTTTGAAGCTGCTGCTGGTAGTCAGCAACGGCTAATGCAATACTGCGCCGGATACGCTCCTGCAGTGACTGTTCAGCGCGCCCCTTTGCCCGCTCTAAACCATCCAGCTCACCGCTAGCCGCTGCCGAGGCGCAGATAGCGTTATCCTGATCACGATCATACCAATCAGGTGCGCCGATAACCGCGCCATGCCCCTCCCACTGCGGTAGGATATGGCGCTGCAGCAGATGGCGACCAAACCCCTCTAAGATGCCGTTGAGTACGCCCATCAACACCAGCTCAACCATCACTAACGCACCTTCACCTGCATCAGCTCCTGCCCATCTGGATCGGTGAGGTGGACCGCGCAGGCGATACAGGGATCGAATGAGTGGATGGTGCGCAGCACCTCCAGTGGCTGTTCAGCATCATGCAGCTGGTGGCCGCGCAGCGCCGCCTCATAGGGCCCCTCCTGCCCCTGTGCATCACGCGGACCGGCATTCCAGGTCGATGGCACCACCGCTTGATAGTTGGCAATGCGCCCCTCCTCAATCACAATCCAGTGTCCTAGCGCACCCCGCGGCGCCTCCATATAACCCACCCCGCGCGCCTGCTTTGGCCAACTCGATGGCTCCCATAGCGTCTCATTGAAGGTGCGTAGATCACCGTTTCGAATATTGCTGATCAGCTGGTCGTACCACCCTGCCATCGCATCAACAATCAGCTTCGTCTCCAGCGTGCGAGCAGCCGTGCGCCCCATTGTTGAGTAGAGCGCTTCGATCGGCAAATCGAGTAGTTTCAGCGCCGTGCCGGTCAGCTCGCGGGTCGGCTCATGACCCCGTGCGTAGAGCATCAGCACCCGCGCCAGTGGCCCCACTTCCATCGGTTTACCACGCCAGCGCGGGGACTTCATCCATGAGTAGTCATGCTCAACATCAAGCTGCTGATAGGGGGGTTGCGGGCCGGTGTAATCCAACTCAGTCTCCCCTTGATAGGGGTGGAGACCGCGCTGCTTTCCCCCTTCATAGCGGTACCAAGCGTGAGCGACAAACTCCTGGATCTGATCGGCCGCATCCAGATCAAGATCACGCACCGTACTCAGATCGCGATTGAGGATAACGCCCGAGGGGATCAGAAACGATGCTGGATCATCCATACCGTTAGCGGGGAAGTCGCCATAGGTGAGGAAGTTACCCACCCCCTCCCCCCGCTGGAACCAATCCTTGTAGAAACCAGCAATCGCTAGCGTGTCGGGCAGATAGACCTGATCGACAAACTGCTGCATCTGCTCAATCACCCGTTTTACTGTCTGCAGCCCGACCATATTAACCGCGGTTGCCCCCGCTCCAGCCCCCCCGTGGTGGCTATCGGCATCGATACTAATCGCACACGGCACACCACCAACGAGGAAGTTGGGGTGGGGATTGCGCCCGCCGAAGATGGTGTGCAGCTTCACCACCTCGCGCTGCCACTCTAGCGCCTCTAGGTAGTGCGCGAGCGCCATCAGATTCACCTCCGGCGGGAGCCGATAGGCGGGGTGACCCCAGTAGCCATTCGCGAAGATACCGAGTTGCCCCCCTTCAACAAAGCGCTTAATACGCTGCTGCACATCACGGAAGTAACCGGGGGAGGATTTGGCATAACCACTGAGCGACTGGGCGAGCGCCGAAGTCTGCTTCGGATCGGCCTGCAGCGCCGACACCACATCGACCCAATCGAGCGCGTGGAGGTGGTAGAAGTGCATCACATGATCGTGCACATACTGCGCGGCGATCATCAGATTGCGGATCAGCTGCGCATTCGCCGGGATCGGGTAGTTGAGCGCACTCTCCACCGCTCGCACCGATGCGATCCCGTGTACCAGCGTACAGACCCCACAGATGCGCTGCGCAAACGCCCACGCATCACGCGGATCGCGATCGCGCAGAATAATCTCCAACCCCCGCACCATCGTACCGGAGCTAGAGGCTTGTCGGATCCGATCCCCCTCCATCTCCGCCTCAATCCGCAGATGCCCCTCAATCCGAGTGATCGGATCGATCACAATTCGCTGCTGTTCGCCACTCATTTTAATATGCTCTTAGTTATTCGCGATCGGTACTATCGGCCTTGCAGTTCGGCAAATAACCGATACTGCTGCTGCGCCTCGTCACGGCTCGCATCGGTCCCCGCGCCGGCGGCGATCGCAGCACTAGTGCGCGCCATCCGCGCCGCCATCGCCGCCTCCCACGCCTGCGACCTACCCGCATGCGGCTGTACACAGGCGAGCGCTGCCCGTGCTGCAAAATGCCCCGCTTGAGCATGCCAGTCGCACTCACTGCCACAGCTACTGTAGCTCTCCACCACCACCCCGCGCAGCATCATGGCCAGCCTCGCTAACTCGGCAACTGAGCAGTCGCTACGGGCAGCGGTGGTGATCGCCGCTTGCAGGCGGGTGTCGCCACTGAGTGGTAGCACAGCCGCGGCAAACTGTGCGGCAAGCTGCCGCTGCGCGATCGGTGATAGCGCCTCTAGTGCGCTGCGGAACGTGCGATCATCACTGATCATCACTCACCTCCGGTGCTGGATCGCAAATCAGATGATCGGCAATCAATTCAGTTAAACCCACTACGGGCAGATCGAGATGGTGATGCTCCAATCCCTCTTCGAGGGTGATACGGCAGTTTGCACACGCGGTCACGAGGGTTTCCGGAGCGGCCGCCTCTAGCTGCCGCTTCTTCACATTAAACGCCTGCATCCGCAGCGGATGCGCCTCCTCAATCGCGCTATTCCCCCCCCCACCACCACAACACCAGTTCATCCGCCCAGCATCGGGTAACTCAACAAAATCGGCCGCAACCATCTTCATCAAGTTGCGCTGCGGCTCAATGACCCCACCGCGGCGGGCGATCTGACAGGGATCATGAAAGCTCATCCGCGCCGACGCCATCCCCTCGGTACGCAGTAACCCATCGCGCCGTAACTGATCGAGCAGCTCCAGAATATGCAACACCTCAAAGCGGTAGGGGCGACCGATGAGATTTGGCCCCTCCCAGCGTAGCGCAGTAAAGGCGTGGCCACACTCTGGGCTAATGACCGTTTTCACTCGCAACTGCTCTGCCCCATCGACAATGCGCTGCACAATCGTGCGCGCGAGATCAGATTGACCAATCTGAATGCCGGCGTTAGTCGCCTCAAAAGCGGTTGAACAGAGCGTCCAGCGCTTGCCGGCCTGCTGCATGATGCGAGCGATAGCCGCCAGATACTCAGGGAAGTTGATCACCTCCATGGAGGAGAGCAGCACCAGATACTCAACATCCGGCTGATCGATCGGAATCGCGATCCCGGTCTCCGCCTCAACATGGCGCATCTGCGCCTGGAGCGCCGGGAGGCGTACCCCCATCGGACTCCCCACCTCCACCGTCCGGCGGGTGGCATCGACCATCCCGGTTGGGGCATAACCGGCCGCCGACATCCCCTCACGCAGTTGCCGGATCAGGTAAGCAATATCATTTCCGACTGGGCAGACCATTGAGCAGCGCCCACAGAGTGTGCAGCTGTTGTAGACCAACGCCTGCCACTTCTCTAACATCGCATCATCTACCGGTTTAGTCAGGCGGAGCCAACGCCCAATGCGACCTAGCAGCGTATACTCCTGCTGCCATAACCGCCGCAGCGGCTCCACCTTATAGATGGGTGTGTAGCGCGGATCGCCGGTTTCAGTGTAGAACAGACACGCTTCAGCGCAGAGTCCACAATGGACACAACTGGCAAAGTAGCTAGCCACATGGCTATTGATCGCCCCGCGCAGCGCATTTAACCCCCTCTCGGTGGTGGCACTCATACTTTTACCCCCCGTTTCGCGTAGCGCTCACCGGTGTACCAGCGGGAGAAGAACAGGGTCACCATGTGCAGCAGTTTGGTAAAGGGGAGCAGCACGAGCAGCAGCTCCGCACTGAGAATGTGTAGTGCCAACCAGAAGGCGTAATCGGCAAACAGGTGGTGGAGCGTGATGTAACCAGTAATCAGTGGGAGCAGCGTCAGTAGCAGTGAGAGCCAATCATCAAAACCGGAGAGGAGTCGGCGCACCGGATTGAACCAGCGGCGTAGCGCTACCAGCAGCAGGGTAAGGATGGTCATCACCGTCACCGCATCGATCACTACCGAGGGGAGCGCTGGCCAGCTGATACCGAAAAGATTGTGAAAAAGCTGAATATGCGGCGCAAACAGCAGCAGCGTGACAGCAAAACCGATATGAAACAGATACCCAGCAAGATAGGTGATTGGATCGCGCCGCAGCGTACTCCGCTCCGGCATTGAGCGCAGCAGCAGCGTCCGTAGGCCAGAGCCGCGGCGTTGCGCCGGCGGCGCAAGATCACGCGGTGGACCGAGTGAGTAGATCTCCAGTAGACGCCAGCAGAGACCGAGCAGAAATAGCGTCGCCGCCAGCATGAAACCGGGGCCACGCGCCCACAACAGCAGATCGGTAGAGAGGGTATCCATCGCGTTAATCGACTCCCAACAGATAGATCAAAAAAGTGTAACAACCGCTGATTCGGCAAAACGTTAGCGCACCATGCGCCCACGCTAGCGCCTGATATCATCGACTCATCGAGTCAGATCATCAACGCTCACCGAGGGTTGTTCGCGCTTAGCAACAGCCCGTTTATAGCGGTTAGCCAGCAGTGTCGCACCACCCACAACGGTACCGATAGCCGCCCCTGCTGCGGCGACCGTTGCCGCCTCATACGGCGGGCGGATCGGTACCGATAGCGCCTGATAGAAGCTACCGGCATCCCAAAAATCGGGCTCTGAACAGCCGATACAGCCATGCCCCGACTGGATCGGAAAACTGGTGCCCTGATTCCACTTCGTAGTGGCGCACGCATTGTAAGTGGTCGGCCCCTTACACCCCAACTCAAACAGACACCAGCCGTTGCGCGCCCCATCATCATCGAAGGTTTTAGCAAACTTCCCCTGATCGTAGTAGGGGCGACGGTAGCAGCGATCGTGAATCGTCTCGCCATAGAAGGCCTTTGGCCGATAGAGCGCATCGAGTTCCGGTAGCCGACCGAAGGTGATGTAGTGGGCTAACACCGCCGTCATCACCACCGGAATGGGTGGACAGCCGGGAATATTAACCATCGGCTTATCGGTGATCAGATCAGCAATCGGCACTGCACCCGTCGGGTTGGGGTGAGCATGCGGCAGCCCACCAAATGCGGCACAGCTACCGATATTGATCACCGCCGCGGCACCAGCAGCACTCTCTTTGAGCATCTGTAGATTGGAGATACCGGCGATGGTGGAGTAGTGCTCGATGGTGGGTACCGAACCATCAACCACCAGTAGATAGTTGCCATGGTGCGCCGCCATCGCCGCCTCGCGCGCCCGCTCCGCTGCATGGCCCGATGCCGCCTGTAGCGTATGGTGGTAGTCGAGTGAGATGAGATCGAAGATCAGCGTCTCTAGGGTCGGTGAATCGGCACGGGTGATCGCCTCAGTGCAGCCGGTGCACTCCTGAAATGAGAGCCAGATGACCGAAGGGCGCGGCGCTGCACTCAACACCTCCGCCATCGCCGTGGCGGCGGTCGGTGGTAGCGCTAACATCGACGCGGTGGTGGCACAAAACTTCAGAAATCCGCGGCGGCTGATGCCGTGCGACTGCAACTGCTGATAGATGGTCGAGTGCTGTTTGGCCATGATTCCCCCCACGGTTGGCTATAACGCATACGGTTAAACGCGTCTTAGGATACCACGGGCTTGGTAACGATCAATTTACCGAAAACTATCAGTTTTTAGAGAGCTCAATCGATTCGGTTACCATCTGAAGCGCTAATCGAGCGGCAGCTAACTCCTCTCGTGGCGTCTGTAGCAGCGTCGGGCAGCGACTGATAGTGATCAACTCGGCGATCAGCGCACCATCCGGCGCATAGTGACGAATCCACCACACCGCAGCGATCGCGGTCTCAAACAGCTCACTCTGGCCGAGACTATCGAGTTGAGCGCTCACCTCACCGCGGCCGAGATGGTGCTGTAACTGCTGGTAGTGCACTGGCAGTAGCGGTATCCCCCGCCCGAGATCGATCGTGGTCTCACGATCATCAGCCTGTAACTGCGCCAGTGCCGCCTCAATCTCCTGCAGCAGCGCGGCGACCGCCGGTGCCAGTGGCAAAGTAGCGATCGCCGCCGCGCTCAGTGGCTCAACCGCTACCCTAATCGCCGCCACACCATCACTCATGCCGGCCACCGTTCAAGTAGCGCCACCACCTGTTCTGCGACCTGTGGCAGCGCCGCAGCCACCGCCGCGGTCGGTGTCGTCCCCCAATCCAACAGCGCCGGCTGCACGCCGATCAGTGCCCGGCGCGGTGGTAGGGTATCAGTGAGTTGGGCAATCGCTAATAGATCGATTAACCCCACCTCATGCACACTCCGTCGTGGCCCGTTTGCAAGGTAATCATCGAGCGCCGCATCATGGAAACAGGCGACCGCACCCGCGTGACGCCCTAGCGCAGCGGCATCGATCACAATCAGGGTCTCGCTCGCAGCGATGGTGTCGGCGAGCGTAAAGCTGAGGGTGCCGCCATCGACCAGTCGCGCACTCGCTAATACCGGATAGCGGTCGCGCTGCTGCTGCAGATAGTGGAGAGCGTGAATGCCGATCCCCTCGTCACTCAGGAGATCGTTACCGATCCCCAAGATCGTAATCGCAGCGCGATCGTCAGCATCCTCTAGCCCGAGGTGATCGATCATGAAACCGGCTCCATAGTGCGGCGTAATTTGCCGGTAAAGTAACGCTATCGCCGCACAGCCTGCAAGCGCTTATTCCTCGATTTCACTTAACGATGCTAGAGGGCAACTGCGTGCACACCCGCACTCCGCCGAGAATAGGCGAATGGTCGAACACCGAATATCAATCCTCCCATCTCCCGAAACCCGGCAGCCCTCAACTCATCGAACAGGGCATCGAGGATAGGGCCGGCGACCGCGGGTTGGGTGGTGGCCAAGATCAGCAGGAGGAGAATCAGGGGGCGCGGTCTCATCCGGGATCGCTCTCTCATATCGGCGATGCCTCTCGATCCTCTTCGGCCGCCTTACGGCCGTTAATCATAGCGCGAACTAGATTTTCGCGGTGCTGACGGCCAGCCAGTACCACGCCGGCTACGTGTAGTAGCACCAGTAGCAAAGTGGTGTTAGCGAGCACTTCGTGGATATCCTCTAGGATCTCGCCCCACGCTCGTGGCACAGCCGTTAGGTAGGGGGCTAGGGGACCAGCGTATTCAGCGATCCCATAGAGCAGTAGGCCACTCATGGTGGTGAATAGCAGCATCACCAGCAGCATCACCACCATCGCACCACCGGCTGGATTATGACCGAGGTAACGCCGCGGGTGACCGCGCAAGATGGTACCCAGATAGCGGAGTATCTCGTTCGGAGCGCGTACAAAGTCGGTGAAGCGGGCGTAGCGGGTGCCGATGACACCCCATATCAGCCGCAGCAGCACTAGGGTTAGCACGATGTAGCCGGCCCAACTATGTACACCCAAGTATTCATCTTCGGTAACGAAAGCGACGGTGAAGGCCACCACGAGAGACCAATGAAAGAGACGTACGAAGGGATCCCACACTTTGACTTCTTGCTGGTGGTTCATGGCTATGCCTCAATTTGGGTGAGAGGTAGAATCTAAGAGGATTAGCTTAAAGCAAGCTGAATAGGTCGCCTCAGTATCCATATTTTACAGATACCGGACGTCATCGAGGGGAAGAGCGACAACGGCTTGCGCAGCGTAACACCGGCCATTACGACGCTTTTGAGCGCTAACGGCTCATATAAAAGTAGCAGTATTGAACAATTCGAGGCCCCCTTATGTGTCTTGCTATCCCAATGCAAATTACCGCAATCGAGGGTGAGGTTGCGCGGTGCGAGGCGCGTGGTAGTGTGCGCCAAGTGAGCCTGCTACTGCTACCGACAACGACACCACCGCAGGTTGGCGACCATCTGCTTGTCCAGCTCGAACATGCGATCGCACAGGTGAGTGCTGAGGAGGCGGCGAGTCGGTGGGAGCTACTCGATCAGCTACTCGCAGCGCTACCAACGGCGTAGCTGTTCGCTGCTGGATAACTACTATCAAGTGGCCGATCAATGATATCGCGGATCTGCACCACGGCCGGGCGCTGGCGGAGATCAGGCGGGGGTAGACGATGGCTGATGCGCTGCGCCTCGGCACGATCATCGAATGGGCCGTAGATGAGCACATAGTGCGTTACACCCTGCCGATCCTGCCGCTCATAGTAGGCGAGGGTCTGTTTAAGATAGTAATTTAAGCGCTGCGCGATCTGGAAGAGCTGCTCCGGTTCGCTCACTTCGGCGAGTGTTATCACATAGTGATCTGCCGACTGCTGTCGTAGCCAGCTAGGGCCATGCACCCGATTATCGATCCCAAACTGTGACTGCGGGGTAGCAGCAGAGAGGCGACCATCAAGATTGCGTAGCGTCTCATCCATGGTGGCGACCCGCTCTGCTAACCGTGCACTATGGCTAGCTAGGGTCGCACTCTGATTGGCCAATATCCCATTTGCCTGCCGCTGCTGCGCTAACTCGCCCTGCAGTTCAGTCACCGATCGCTGTAGCGCTGCCTCACTCTCTCGACTCTGACCTAGAAGTAGCTGCTGCTCGCTGAGACGTGCATTAAGCACCAAATTCGCATGGGCGATATGTTGCCAGAGCTGATACTGGTAACCGGAGATCGCGGCAAGTACCACAACCACGACGATAAAGGCGGCAGCCAACCGCCAGCGCTGCCGACTCAACCGCTGCTGCTGTAGTAGCAGTCGCTCGCGCAGTGTCTCATCACTCCGCTCTAGTGCCCCGATCTGGCGCTGCTGCTGATCGCCCTGCTCGGTGAGGGTGGTGAGTTGCTGCTGCTGATCATCGATCTGGCGCTGCTGCTGATCGCCCTGCTCGGTGAGGGTGGTGAGCTGTTGGCGCTGCCGATCGCCGGCCTGCTGAAACAGTTTAATCTGCACATCGTGGGCGGTGTTACGAGCCGCCAGTTGGGTCAGATCAGCACGCTGCCGATGCTGCTCTAACTGCTGTTTAGTCACCTGCTGGCTAAGTGGCGCTAGCTCACTCTGTAGTTGATCACTGGCAGCTTGTAGATCATCGAGCCGCTGCGCTAACCGCTGCTTCATCTGTTCGATTCGCTCGGCTAACTCAGTCGTGCGCTGCTGCTGCTCACTATCAACCGCGCTGCGCTCCTGCTGCCACCGCTGCTGCACCGCTTGGAGTTGCGTCAGCTGCTGCTGCAGTGCGGTGTGTTGCTGCTGTAGTGCGGTGTGCTGCAGTGCGAGTTGCTCGCTACGATCACTCTCTGTCACCCTCTCCGGTGCCGTCACGGGGGGGGCGCTATTTATGGTCGTGGTGGTAGCACGGCTCGATCGCTTACGTGATCGCTTATGAGTAGCGTTATCCTCTGTCACCAAGAACCCCCTCAGCGTGTGACCGCAGGTTAGTCGAAAAGAGTGTGCAGAGTATTAGCAATAACTAATATTCGTCAAGCCCCTTTCAACAACAGGGGGTCAGTTCAGACTCGGTGGCTAATTCACACTAACAGCCGCGCAGCGGTCCGAGCAGCAGCGATCCCCCCTGCATAGTTGGCGGTTTCGGGAGTCCCATCAGATGGAGCACGGTCGGCGCAATGTTCGATAGGCCACCACCGATAGCAAGTCGCCAATCGACACTATCGATCACCAAGCAGGGAACCGGATACTCGGTGTGCTGGGTGTGTGGCGCATCGCTGCCAGGATCAACCATCTGATCGCAGTTACCGTGATCGGAGGTGAGGATCACCGAGTAGTCGTGTGCAACTGCCGCATCGAGTACCCGCCCCACTTCGCGATCGAGTGCCTCGACGGCGGCAATCACCGCTTCCCGCACGGCGGTGTGTCCGACCATATCACCGTTAGCGAAGTTGACGACAATAAAGGCGTACTGCTCCTCAGCGAGGGCGGCGATCACCGCATCGGCAACCTCGGCGGCGCTCATCTCTGGTTTGAGATCGTAGGTAGCGACCGCCGGTGAGGGGATAATGGTATGCGACTCGCCGGCGAGCGGATCGTTACGCCCGCCATTGAAGAAGTAGGTGACATGCGCCGCCTTCTCGGTCTCAGCGCAGTGGAGCTGGCGTAGTCCCGACTCGCTTAAAAGCTGGCCGAGTGTGACCGCTGGCCGCTCCGGTGCAAACGCCCAAGGTAGCTCAAAGCGTTTGTCATACTCCATAAAACAGGTGACATCGATCGGCGTGAAGTCGCCACGATCGAAGTGGCTAAAGTGGCTTTGTGCTAAGGCCGCGACTATCTCACGTGGGCGATCTTTACGGAAGTTGAAACTGATGGCGCTATCGCCGGGCGCTAACGGCTGCCACGCTGGGAGGATGGTCGGTTCAATGAACTCATCACTCTGATCGAGCTGATAAGCGCGCTCAATCGCCTCATTCGCATCGGCCGCCTGCGCCCCCTCCCCGCGCACTATCGCTTGCCACGCCCGCTCGACCCGATCCCAACGCTGATCACGATCCATCGCCCAGTAGCGACCACTGACGGTGGCAATCGCGCCGCCACAACTTGCAAGCGCTGTCTCAACATCACGCAACCACTTCTGTGCCGAGCGCGGCGCGGTGTCGCGCCCATCGGTGAAGATGTGCAGCAGCGGCCGCGCGCCGCGCCGCTGACAGAGCTCAATCAGTGCAAGCAGATGGCGCACATGGCTATGCACGCCGCCATTTGAGACTAAGCCAAAGAGTGAGATGGGGCGCTGCCGCGCGACCGCGTTATCAATTGCGGCAAGTAGTGCCGGATTCTGAAAGAAGCTGCCATCGGCAATGGTATCGTCAATCAGCACGAGATCTTGGCGCACGATGCTGCCGCAGCCGAGGGTGGTGTGGCCCACCTCGGAGTTACCCATCTGGCCATCCGGTAACCCAACAGCGTGACCCGACGCCTGAATCACAGTGTGGGGGTAGCGGGCGAAGTAGGCGTCGAGGTTTGGGGTGTTAGCGATCGCAACCGCGTTATTGAGCTTGCTCGGATTGACGCCAAAACCATCGAGAATCACCAGTAGTACTGGCCGCCGTGGGGCACCATGATCCTGTTGCATGAGGGAAGATTCCTATTTTCAGGGGGGATTGTGATCGTAGGGCCATCACGTTAGATGGCCACGATCGGTACTAGAGCGAGCAGCGATCACCATAGACCGACATAATCGATCGCAACTCACTAATAACCTCACCGCGCTCAGCGGCAGTGAGCGCCGCCGCCTCTGCTATCGGCTCATCGCGCTCTAGTTGCGCGATGATCTGCCACACTTGTGCACAACCATACTGACACACCTGCTCTACACACTGCTCAACCTGTTTTGAACTCATCCGCTCTACGCTCCCGTCTCGCTCGTTTCCCACGGCATCGTCGCGGCAGGAAAGACCAGCCGTAGGCCACTCACATGGTTTCTTCGATCGACCGCCACCGCTTCACGATAGCTACTGCGCCGCTGCAGCGGCTGACTATGGAGTGAACTACCGCGTAGTACCCCTGCAGCCGCAACTATCTGCGATTGCGCTTCGATCCACTCAGGTGATACATAACCGCTATAGTCGTGATAAGGGTTACTGCACCACTCACGCACCGTGCCGACCTGCTGTAGCGCCCCGGCACGCTGCGCCACCTCCCACTGATACTCATGCTGCAGTACCGCCCCCGCCAACTCACCACCCTGCGCTGCGACCCAATGGCTATAGGCGATCGCCTCATGGCGGGTCACACCACTAACCGCATCACTGGCGGTCAACGCATACGGGCCGTTGAGCCCAATCGCATACCAGTGACCGGCCCTATCGGTGCGCCAGTGGTGAGGGGCGCTCACCGGCTGCTGCTGCTGCCACTGCCAGCCGCTCGACTCCCAGAGCGGTGCCTGCTGATAGCCGCCCGCTTCGATAAAGGCGAGCCACGCGCCATTGCTCACCGGCTGCCGATCGATACGAAACGCGTCGAGCTGTACCATCTGCGGCGGTAGCTCACGGGCGAGCGCCAACCTATCGTCATGGCGTGCCCCGATCCGGTAGTGCCCCTTATGTAGCACCGCATGATCAGCACTAGGGGGGTGTGGCTGCAGCGGCTGCGCGACCGGGTAATCACCCCAATCCTGCTGCAGTGCACGCTCCGCAAGCTGCTGGAGCATCTGCTCATAGAGGGCCGCCTGCTGCTGGAGTAGTAGTGGCAGCAACTGCGCCTGCTGTAGCAGCGGATGGGCCGGCAGTTGTCCCGGATTGGCGAGCCATGTGAGGTGCTGATCATGCAGCTCTAGCGCCCAGTTTAGCAGGTGATCACGCGGCGGTAACTGCGCGATTAGTCGCTCATCGATCACGACCCCATGCCCAAACAGGTGGCGCACCCGCGCACTTCGATCGGGATCTTGCTGAACCACCTCGCGGATCCAGTAGCTCTCTAAGTAGGCGGCACGCCCAACCAACCACGCGAGCGGTGGGAGTTGCGGGTCGAAACGGTGGTACCCCTCCGCCTCGGGTAGCGATAGCAGCAGCTGCGCCATCATCTGATTGAGGCTGCTCAGTTGGCCTAAGAGTTGATGCGTTTTCATGCCGCGCATGGTAGCTGGCATCGGCGCTGCTGACCAGTGGTAAGCGGCCGATTAGCCACTACTATGTTGCGGGATCTGCAGGACTTCACCGACCCGAATCGCACTGCCAGATAAGCCGTTAGCGCGCCGCAACTGCTCAATCCGGATCTGGTAGCGGCGCGCAATGCTGTAGAGGGTATCACCGCGGCGGATGGTGTGACGCTGCGGCGGGATGGTCGTTACTGGCCGCTTTGCGTGCGTCTCGGAGTCGACCACCAGACGGCGTCGATCGCCGATGACCGGAGCAGATGCTGGCATCTCCACCCCATCGCCGCGCCGCTCCGCTAACCAACTCCCCGGTTGCGTGGTGGTACTAGCGTAGCGCCGCAGCGCCTGTAGCATCGCTGCCGCTAACTTTGCCTGATAGCTCGGATCACGCAGCTTTAGCTCCTCTTTTGGGTGGGAGAGGAAGCCCGTCTCCACTAGGAGTGACGGAATATCGGGCGATTTAAGTACCGCAAACCCGGCCTGCTGTACCCGATCGCTATGGAGTGCGCCGACTGTTCCGAGCGCTTGTAGCATCTGGGTCGCTAACTGCCGACTCTCTTCGATCACTTTAGTCTGTGACATATCTAGCAGCACCGATGCGACCATCGGCTCCTTATCCTCTAGGGTGATGCCCCCCGCTAGATCGGCGGCGTTCTCATGCGCGGCTAACCAGCGCGCCGCCTCACTGGTTGCACCGCGTTCAGATAGGATATAGGCAGAAGCGCCGTTAGCTGTACGATTGTTGAAGGAGTCGGCGTGGATCGAAATAAAGAGATCGGCCTGCTGCTGCCGCGCAATCACCATGCGTTGGCGCAACGGGATAAAGTAGTCACCATCACGCACCAGCGACGCTTGCATCGTCGATTCGCCATTGATGAGGGTAGCGAGCCGCCGGGCAATCGCCAGCACCACATCCTTCTCATGCGTTCCGCGCACCCCCACCGCCCCCGGATCTTTGCCACCGTGGCCAGCATCGACCGCAATGCGTAGTGGTCGTGGTGCCGCCACCACGGCTGCTAACAGCGGTGAGCGCGGTGCCGGGGCGGTAACCCGTTGCTGGGGTAGTGTCGCTTTACTACGAGGCGCTGCCGCAGTCGTTGCCACACCGCTAGGTGCCGCGCTAGGGGTTCGTTGGGTCAGCAGCGCAACCGCCCGCTGCCGATCACTCTCGCTGGTTGCCGCCGCAGCGGCGCCAGCCACTGGCAGGAGCGTGACCAGTAGTTGCGGTTTACCATCGATCCAGCGGAGTCGGTGGCTAGTACGACTCTGCTGTGTTAACTCTAACACCAACCGTAACGTTTCGCGCTCGGTGAGCGCTGTGCGTACCGACTGTACCGCGCCCCCATCGAGCGTAATATTAAAGTTAGGTTGTTCGAGTGTTGCCTGCTGCAGATCGATCACCACACGATCGGGCTGCTGAAGCGCAAACAGTTGATACGCTACACGCTGCGCGAGATCGACCTCTAACCAAGCGTGTCGGCTATCAGAATAGACCCGCACACCATGCACCGCGACCGCCGCAATCAGTGAGGGCGATAGCAGCAGGAGTAGTGACAGAATGAGCGTTCTCATCGGGATCGTCCTTATGCGAAACCTACAATCGATTAGGCCTTATGCAGAATTCGATCCAATTTGATAAAAAGGTTGAGTTAAGCGCGCTGTTATCGCGCACTAGGGCTGATCAGAGTGCGCCGGCGCATCTCAAAAAATTGGCACATCACAGCCTATCGACAAAGTGTTGACGCGGCGACGAACCGCCGCCGCTATGCCTCCACTTCCCACCGTAGTAGTAGCACCAGTGCCGTAAGATCACGTAAGCTCTACACCCCACTTACGGCTGCACCACTTAATCATGGAACTCGACACATTTGTCTTCTCTGCCGCGCTACTTTTAACCGTCGCCTCGATCGCGGTAGTACTCTCCCGCCATCTCGGTCTCGGCTCAATTCTCGGGCTGCTCGTCGCCGGTATTGCGGTGGGCCCCCACTCCCCCGGCCTCACCATTACGCATGAAGTGGAAGATATGCGCCACTTTACTGAGTTGGGGGTGGTGATGTTGCTGTTCCTGATTGGTTTGGAGATGCGTCCACAACGGCTGTGGGCGATGCGGCGCGAAGTGTTTGGGCTCGGCTCACTGCAGATCCTCCTCTCCGGAGCCGCGATTGCGCTCTATATCAGCTTCTATCAACCCAACTGGCAGACCGCCCTGCTACTTGGCCTCACCCTCGCGCTCTCCTCCACCGCGTTTGTGATGCAGCTACTCCAAGAGCGGGGAGAACTCAATAGTCGCCACGGCAACAGCGCGTTTGCGGTGCTGTTGATGCAGGATCTGGCGATCGTGCCACTGCTCGCACTGATCCCCATCTTGTCAGATGTCGGTACGCTGTCGGGTGAAGTGCCACTATGGCAGCAGCTGCTGACGATCGGCGCTATTCTCGGGGGGCTATTCGCGTTTGGGCACTGGTTAGTACCGCAGGTGCTAGAGCGGTTGATGCGGCAGAATAATCGCGATGCGATCTTTCTGGTGGTGATGTTAACGGTGTTTCTAGCCGCATCAGCAACCCACTTTGCCGGCCTTTCGATGGCTCTCGGTGCCTTCGTGATGGGGATGCTGCTCTCCGGTTCACGCTACAACTATCAGATCCAAGCGCACGTTGAGCCCTATAAAGGGCTGCTGATGAGCCTCTTTTTTGTCGCGGTCGGGATGTCGATCGATCCGGGTGTTCTTGCCGATGATCCGCTGCGCTTTCTCCAACATCTGATCGCCATTATCGCGATTAAGCTGCTGATTCTCTGGCTACTCGCTCGCGGTTTTGGATTAGATCAGTCGGTTGCCATCCGCATCAGTTTCCTCTTGGCGCAGAGCGGTGAGTTTGGCTTTGTGCTGTTTGGTGCGGCGCGCGCTTTGGGCGTGATCGATGATGCCACCTTTGTGCTGGCGGTGGCGGTAGTCTCTAGCTCCATGCTGCTGACCCCTCTCCTCGTTCATCTCGGTGATCGGCTCGCTAGTCGGCGCAGCGGTGAGCACGGTGAGCAGCAGCCTCCGGCTCACCCACTTAGCGCCGAGACAGGTCACGCCCCACCCCAGGTGATTATTGCCGGATATGGTCGGGTCGGCCACACGGTTGCCACACTGTTAGAGGCGAGTGCGGTGACCTATCTGGCGGTCGATACCAACCCGGCCCATATTGCGCTGGGTGAGGCGGACCAACGTCCGGTCTATTATGGTGATATTGGCGATCCTGATCTGCTCCACGCGATCGATCTCGATCAGGCCAAAGCGGTGGTTCTTACTATCGATCACCCCCCCACGGTGCTCCGGGCAGTGAAGCTGATCCGTAGTAGCAATCGCGACATCACTATCATTGCGCGGGCGCGCGATCTAGCGGCCTGTGCGGTGCTGACCGAGGCGGGTGCGACCACCGCGCATCCGGAGGCGTTAGAGGCGAGTCTGCGACTCGGTTCAGAGGTGTTAGCTGCACTCGATCTTGGTAATCGCAAGGTGAGTACAGTCATGGATGAGGCGCGCGATCAGAACTATGCGCTAGTGCGCGATACGATGCGCTAGTGTGCGATGAGCATACGGTTTGAGTGCATGGCAAGGTAGGCAACAGCGGCGGGGGCGATGCCACCGCCC
>JGI10211J34971_10000303_pt1 | contig 39266 bp, 38 predicted proteins | sample Etolagsediment_FD_34971 | JGI IMG/M metagenome (IMG submission 34971)
GCCAGTGCATATTTGTGGATATGTGCCGGCGGATGCAACGCAGTAGACGGGCAAAAGGACAAGCAGGATGGTGGATTTATTTTTGGCCGAGGCCCTTCATCCATATGTGGCCTAGCGCTGCTCCAATTCCAATCCTCAGGACATTTTGCAAGACCGGAGCGGACCGGATTGTACTCAATATACTGGGTGCATGCCAATAGATACCTTTCTTCCATGATAAATGACGCAAACCGCCCCTGCCATAAATGACCGCGCCAACCTTCCCTGAAATCGATCATTCTCGTATATCGCCTGTGGGCTTCCCCGATGGCCGGATTTAATCCATCCTTGGTTTCCGGAACGGCAATCAGGTGGATGTGATTGGGCATCAGACAATAAGCCCATATTTTGAGTTTGTATTTCAGACACCATTCCGACATCAAAGTCAGATAGGCTTCGAAGTCCTGATCGCTCTGAAATGTCTGCTGCCGTCTATTCCCCCTTTGTGTAATGTGATGAGGGAAACCCGGAGCCACTGCCCTTGCCATCCGTGCCATGGTAAGAATTCAAAAAAATGCTTTAATTTCCGTCAATAAATAAAAGGTGTCCCCGGATTGTATCTTCGAGCGCCTACATATCAAGGTTCCTTACGATCAATTTCAAATTTGTCAAAGTCACGATCATAGCTGTAAAGGATATTTTGCTTATCTCCTTCCAAACAGGCAATCAGATAACAATCCACGATGTCTAATCGGTTATCATGCCAGAGTGTCAGCGTCCGGCGAACAATTCTTTTGTCTTTAACAATAATTCCTTTATATTCAAGGATGCTCAGCATGCCCTTTGCAATGTCTTCTATGGGGACAGAGTAAAAGCTCTTTAAAACAAATATCACCTGGAACAAAACAATCAATTTCAGCTCAACCCGCAAATCTCCACGTTCCAGAGATTCAAATAGAGTATATACCCCTCGAAACTTTCGTGTGTTGTCGGATGTCAAAAAACGAACCAGAACATTGCTGTCCAATAGGGCTATCATTTTCTACACTCCTGAATAAAACCTGCTTCGGTTGCCCTATCGATATCCGATTCATCAAGCGTTGGCTTCTCTTTCGCGTATTTTCCAAACATTCCAAATAAGCAGTCGGTCAGAGATTTCTCTTTTTTTTCTTTTGGCACAGGTTTCAGTAAGATGCCATCGGCTTTTGAAATGACATCAATACGATCGCCAATCTCAATCTGATATTTTTTTCTTAAAGCAACAGGAATGACAATTTGTCCTTTAGGAAAGACTTTCATTTTCACAGATTCTTTTGAAGTTGCAGCCATACTTTTCCCTCAATATAAGTGTTATACTCGATAATATAAAAAAGTATAACCCGGTGTCAATTCCTATTTTGGAGAGTATCCAAGTATGCTATCTGCCGTTGACTGGCTAACCCCTACCCTTATTGTGGATTGAATGGTTGGTAATTGCCATAATAACGCTTTCGGGCAGCTCCGGCGTTCCCAAGATTTTCCTTGCAATTTATTTTCACTCTGAAAGAATATGACCGCTTCAGCGGAACGATCGGCCAAAGGTTTTTTCTTATGAGAATTGTGGTGAAAAGATAACGGAAAAGGGGAATCAGACAAAATGACCACCCTTGTTACAGGGGCAGCGGGCTTTGTGGGTTCCGCGGTGGTCCGGTGTCTGGCGGATGCGGGCCATGATGTCAGAGCACTGGTACGTCCGAGCAGCGATATTCGCAATCTGGAAAACATTCCCGTTGATGTGGTGCAGGGAGATTTGACGGATTCCGATTCAGTAGGAAGGGCTGTCGACGGGTGCGAGTTTCTGTTTCATGTGGCGGCGGATTACCGATTGTGGGTCCCCGATCCCGAGTCCATGTATCGAAACAACGTTCAGGGGACCCGTAACGTGATGTTTGCGGCGCTGCGAAGCGGGGTTCGGCGGGTCGTCTATACCAGTAGCGTGGCCACGCTTGCCCTTTCCGGCAACGGGAGCAGATGCGACGAGACTTCCTGCGGCTGTCTGGAAGACATGATCGGCCACTACAAACGGTCAAAATTCCTGGCAGAGGCACTGGTTGAGAAGCTGGTTCGGGAATGCGATCTTCCGGCGGTTATTGTCAGCCCCTCCACGCCGGTGGGACCCCGGGACATCAAACCCACCGCTACGGGCCGTATCATACTGGATGCCATCTCGGGTCGCATGCCGGCCTATGTGGATACGGGGCTCAATATCGTTCATGTTCACGATGTGGCCGAAGGACACCGGCTCGCCCTTGAGCGGGGAAAAGTCGGTGAGCGCTATATCCTGGGCGGCCAGAATATGAGCCTCCAGGGGATACTCAAAGAGCTGGCCGTCATTGCGGGTCACAGACCGCCCCGATTTCGCATGCCCCATGCAGCGGCCGCCGCCGTGGCCTGTATTTCGGAGGTTTATTCAAAGATGGCAGGTGGCGGAGAACCGCGGGTCACCCGTGACGGTGTGAAAATGGCCCGGAAATATATGTATTTTTCTTCCGAAAAAGCTGAAAGCGATCTGGGTTATCATGCCCGCCCCGTGAAAGAAGGGCTGTCGGATGCGGTGGACTGGTTCAGGCGGAATGGATACATCAAATAGGAGACTCATGACCAAAGGGAAATCCGAAGAACCGGATCAGAAAGAACTCGAAACGCTGGCGAAAGCGCTTATCGATGAACAGAGCACGGTGACTTTGGCTACTTGTAAAGGGAATGTTTCCTGGGCTGCACCGGTTTACTATGTTTTCCATAAATCCGCTTTCTATTTTTTTTCAGACCCTTCGGCACGGCACGTGGTGGAAGCGCTTGAAACCGGTCAGGCTTCCGGAGCGATCCATGGATTTGCGTTAGGCTGGCAGGAGATTCGAGGCATTCAAATGAGTGGATGTATCGAGACCCTAAAAATGGGACTTGAATCCGCCGAAGTGATAAGGGTTTACCTTAAGAAATATCAATTCACAAAAGAATTTTTTTTATCCGGGGGCGCGGTGAATCTGGATGCCTTCACAGCGCGGTTTCGGGTCAAGCTGTACAAATTCAAACCCACCCTCATGTATTATCTCGACAACCGGTTTAGGTTCGGCTTTAGAGAGCGGGTAATGCTCTAGGGAAATTGCATTGAACCGTTGAAAAAACCCGTACATCCTTGAAAGAATGCCTTTCAGGTGTTAATATCAAACCAGTTTGCAGTGTGAGGACATCCTGATAGATGACGGAACTAAAAGCCCATTTTGAGCAGGGACCGATCAGACCCCCCAACGAGGCCCGAAGCCTGTTGTTGCGGCTGACGAGGAACTGCCCCTGGAACCAATGCCTTTTTTGCCCGGTGTACAAGAAAAGAAAGTTTTCNTTGAGANCCGTGGCAGAGATCAAAGAGGACATTGAGACCGTCAGGGAGATGGCGGATCACATCAGATCCGTCTCGCAAAAAATGGGGGCTGGCGGGGACGTAAATCAGGCCGTTGCCAATGCGGTTTTCGGTGACATGCGGTACAGTGAGCAATATCGAGGCGTCGCGGCTTGGCTTTATTATGACACCGGGGCGTGTTTTCTTCAGGATGCGGACAGCCTGATCATGAAGACCGGGGATCTTGTGGAAGTGTTGTGGTTTTTGAGGGAAAAACTCCCCGAAGTGAACCGTGTCACCACCTATGCGCGATCCCGAACTATCGTTCGGAAGTCTTTGGAAGCCACGACCGAAATCAGGGAATCCGGACTGGACCGCATCCATATTGGGCTCGAAACCGCCTATGACCCGCTTTTGAAATTGATGAAAAAAGGGGTCACCGGGGAACAGCATGTGGAGGCCGGCCGAAAGGTTATCGATGCAGGTATTGAGCTTTCGGAATATGTGATGCCGGGGCTCGGTGGCCAGGAAATGTGGCGGGAACACGCGGTTGCCACCGCAAAGGTCCTCAACCGGATCAATCCTCATTTTATCAGGCTTCGAAGTTTGCGGGTGCCCTCTCGGGTGCCCCTTTTTGAAAAACTGCGGGACGGCAGTTTTACCCCTCAGACCGATGACATGATCGCCGAGGAAATCAAGCTTTTTGTGGAAACGCTCGATGGTATTACGAGCACGGTAACCAGTGATCATATCATGAACCTTCTGGAAGAAGTCTCCGGAAAAATGCCCGGGGACAAGGATCGAATGATTCAGGCAATCGAAACATACCAGGGCCTTTCGGACATTGACCGAATGGTGTTCCGGATCGGCAGGCGAGGCGGAAGTTACGGTTCCGTGAATGATCTGAAGCGGGATCCTGAAACCTATGGAAAGATCAGGAATCTGCTGCGGGATATCCAATCCGGAGAAGGAACAGATGGTCTGGAAAAATTTATTACGGATATGGTGGATCGGTATATATAATTATGAGTTTTTATCCGGTTTTCATTGAGCTTGAAGGAAAGAAAGTGGTGGTGGTGGGCGGTGGCGGTGTGGCGTGCCGAAAAGTGCAGACCCTTCTGGAATGTGGCGCTCGAATTCACCTTGCCGGTCGAGCGTTGACGCCGGAACTGCGGGAAATGGTAAAAAAGGAAGAGATTCACTTCCTGGGACAGGAATTCAAGGATGAATATCTGAACAATGCCTTTATGGTGATTGCCGCAACCGATGACAAGGAATTGAATCATCGGGTCAGTGCCTGCGCCAGGGAGCGGGGTGTACTGGTCAATGCCGTTGACCAGCCGCCTGATTGCGATTTTATTGTGCCCTCCATTCTGAAACGGGGAGATCTCCAAATCGCTATTTCCACCTCTGGCAAAAGCCCTGCGCTGGCCCGAAGAATCCGGAAAGGTCTTGAAAGGCAATTTGGCGAGGAGTACGGAACCTTCCTGACCATGATGGGTCGTTTGCGAAAAGAGATATTGTCCCTGGGGCTTCCCCAGGAAGAGAATAGCCGTCTTTTTCAAAAAATCGTCGATGCCGATCTCCTGAAAAATTTTTCGGAGGGTTTCCCTCAAAAAATGACCGAATACCTGAAAAAGATCCTTCCGGAACAGGTGAACCTCAACAACATATGGAAGCCATAACCTCCATCTGGTTTATACTGGCCCTCTGTTTCGAACTCATCGCAACAGCGGGGTTTATTGTCTATATTATCAAACAGCAGAAATGGGTGTTCACGACTTCCTACTGGCTTCTTGCAGCGGGGTTCTTATTTCATACCATTTTTTTGGGATTTCGCTACTATTCGCTTGGCGCCGCTCCGGTTCTCGATCTTAAGAGTGCCCTTTCATTTTTTTCCTGGTCCATTATCGGAGTATACCTGGTCATTCAGGCACGCTTTAAACTGCGGGTGCTGGGATCCTTTGTTGCGCCGCTGGCTGCCTTTTTCATGACCATTTCATCAGCGGTTCCCGGAACCCAAACCCCGGTCAAACCCATATTCAAGAGCCTGTGGCTGACCTTTCATGTGGGGACCGTGTTTGTGGGAAATGCGCTCCTGGCCATTTCATGCCTGGCGGCCATCATGTATTTGATTCAGGAGCGCCAGATCAAACGAAAGCGTTTTGACACTTTTTATGGTCGGCTCCCGTCACTCGCCACCCTGGATAACATCAATTACTATTCCATTTTGTACGGGTTCCCATTTCTGACCCTGGGTATGATCGTGGGCTCCATTTATGCCCATTTTGCGCTGGGTATTTACTGGCAGTGGGATCCCAAAGAGGTATGGTCTTTGATCTGTTGGTTGTTCTATGCGGCACTGATCCACGAACGGCTGGTAATGGGTTGGCAGGGTCGAAAAGCGGCGATCATGTCAATTGTCTGTTTCTCCTTTTTGATCTTCACGTTTCTGGGGGTTAGCCTCCTGATGGGCGGATATCACAGCTTCGGCAATATGGGGGGGCGCTGAAGGAGAATGCCTAAGATTATCAACATCGGCATGAATCACGAAACCGCGCCTGTGGCATTGCGGGAATGCCTGGCTGTGGAATCCCAGAATGTGCAGAAGGCTCTGGGTCTCATGCGGAATCTGGATGTGGTTCGTGAAGGGTTTTTCCTTTCCACCTGCAATCGGGTGGAGGCTCTGATTGTTGCGAATGAGGTTCAAGAGGCCAAACAAGCCGTCGTGTCCCTGTTGGGTAAAATGGGGAATATTCCGGTGAATGAATTTTCCGCATGTCTTTACACCTATGAAAACATGGATGCGGTAACGCATATTTTCAGTGTGGCCTCCAGCCTGGATTCAATGGTCATCGGGGAACCCCAGATCCTGGGACAGATCAAGGATGCTTATTTAGAGGCCACCCGAGAAAAGATGTCGGGTGTTATATTGAACCGGCTCATGCACAAGGCGTTTCATGTGGCCAAACGGGTCAGATCCGAGACCGATATCTGCGGCGCCGCTGTCTCCATCAGTTACGCGGCCGTGGAACTGGCACGAAAAATTTTCCATGATCTTGAGGGAAAAAGGGTGCTGCTCATCGGGGCTGGAGAAATGGCGGAACTGGCAGCACGGCATCTTTTGACCAATGGGGTCAGTGCCATGACGGTGCTGAATCGAACTTTTGAGCGGGCTGTGGAAGTGGCGGAAAAGTTTGGCGCATCTCCGGTCTCGTTTGAGGAGATTGAGGACCAGCTTTTAAAGGCCGACATCGTCGTTTCATCCACAGCATCAACAGAATTTGTCATTACCCGTGATATGGTCAAGAAGGTGCTCAAGAAAAGGCGGAACCGCCCGCTCTTTCTCATCGACATCGCAGTGCCGAGGGATATTCAGCCGGAAGTCAATAAGTTGAACAACGTCTACCTTTATGATATCGATGACCTGAAAGGGGTCATTGAAATCAACAAAGCCCAACGTCAGGAAGAAGCGGTCAAGGCCCAGCGTATTGTGAGCGAAGAGGTGGTGAAATTTGAAAAATGGTTGAAAACCCTTTCCGTGGTTCCCACAATCGTCTCTTTGAGAAGTAAGGCGGAAGCGATTGTACAGGCCGAATTCGGCAAGAGCCGCTCGGCGCTGGATCAACTTTCACCGCCCCAGCGAGAGGCGGTTGAGGTTTTGGTACGATCCATTGTTGAAAAAATGCTCAATGATCCCATTTTGTTCTTGAAAGGAAAAGCGGGCAGGTCTACGCTAAACGACTATCTGGATACGACCCGAAAACTTTTTTCATTGGACGAAGGTGACGAATCAAATCCAGCGAAAATCATTCCCGTCAATAAATCCTTTTGACCGACATTGGGGATTTTTTTGTTCTCCGAGGAGGAATAAATGAATATCGAACAAATGCTTAAGACCGTGAAGGAGCATCCCGACAGCTCGAAAATGGGTATGATTGCTTCTCATATGGGACTGGTGCGGGAGACATCCTTGAACGGGGATTTGGTAAAGGGTATCGATGTCCGTTTTGATAGAGAGGCCATTGAAACCATTATCAGCGATAGCAAAAAATTGCCGGGGATTATTGAAGTTCTGGTCGAGACCTGTGACGGGCACTTGAATGTGGGAGACGAAATTATGGCCGTGGTGGTCGGTGGAGATATTCGTGACCATGTCTTTCCGGCGCTGATCAAGACTGTGGACCGTATCAAAAAGGAAGGTTCACGGAAAAAAGAAGAGTTTTAAGCGGGGGTGTCGGCGTTATGGGCATGATCGATGTGGGCGAAAAGCCGGTGGTCAAACGAGAGGCAACGGCGGCAGGGAACATACGACTTTCGCAAAAGACGCTCAAGAAGGTCCGTCAAGGGGAAATCAGAAAAGGGGATCCGCTGCTGGTGGCGGAGGTTGCGGCCATGACGGCAGCGAAACAAACCCATATCCTGATTCCCCACTGTCACCAGATACCACTGGATATGGTGAGGGTAACTTTTGAACTGGCACCGTGGGGTATTGAAGCCCAATGCCTTGTTCGTTGCCGGGCCAAAACAGGCGTCGAAATGGAAGCACTGCTGGGCGTCTCCGTTGCTCTGAACACCATTTGGGATATGGTTAAATATCTGGAAAAGGATGATCAGGGACAATATCCCGGAACCATGATGACCGATATCCGGGTCATCAGAAAAGAAAAGGGTTAGAACGTTTGAATTTAAAGCCCATTTCAATTTTCAGCTTAAATCTTAAAGGGGAAACGCCAGATGAGGAAAATTATAATTATAATGTTAATGGGGTTGTGGGTGTTTTTTTCCGCTCACATGTGCTGGGCCGAAAAAGCTTACGTGATCAACACATCCAAAATAACCCTGAGGGGCGGACCCAGCACCCAGGATAAAATTATTACCATGCTGAGTCAGGATACACCCGTGGAGATTCTGAACACCCAATCCGGCTGGAACCATGTTCGTGTTGTGGGAAATACATCCCGTAATTATGAAGGTTGGATTGTCAGCAGCTTCCTGACCAGTGATGTGCCGTGGAAGTTTCAGGCGGCTGATTTAAAAGAGGAAAACGTTCGCCTCAAGCAACGGGCCGAGAACATAGAAAAGGAGTGGAGCGCCTCGTCCGGTGAAAAGGAGCTCATGAGTGATAAGCTGGAAAAGGCGGAAAAAGAACTGAAATCAGTGAAAACCAAATACGAATCTCTCAAACAGGCTTCCGGCTCTTTACTGGAACTGCAGGAAAACCACGAGAAGACACTCAAAGCCCTGCAGGAAGACCGTGTTACCCTGGAGACGCTCCAGAAGGAAAACATGGTGCTGAAATCCTCTCAACGGAACCGGTGGTTTCTGAGCGGTGCGGTGGTGCTGCTGGTGGGTCTTATCTTCGGTCTGGTTATGGGAAGACAACAGCGGAAAAGGAAATCGTCCTACTATTAGGAGAAGCGGCTGGCTGTGAACCATTGGTCAAAGCATTTTGAAATCCAGAGTGGTCACTGCTGGAGAGGACCAGAAAAGAGTGGGCTTTGTTGCCAGGGAGATCAAGCGGCGCACGGGTAAGGCCATTCACCAGCAGAAAATGATTCGAGACGGAGATCATGTTCTGGTTGCGGTATCTGGTGGCAAAGACAGCCTGGTCCTTTTGCGAGTTTTACATGAGAGACTGAAGCGTATTCCCATCTCCTACAATATTACCGCTGTCCACGTGGACCCAGGTTTCGGTGGAAATTCCGCACAAGAAATAGAGGCGTTTTTTTCATCACAAGGATTCGATTACAAGATTATTGAAAGCGATATCGGCCCAAAAGCCCATGGCCCGGAAAACCGTGAGAATCCGTGCTTCCTCTGTTCGCGGATGAGAAGAAAACTGATTTTTGAACTGGCGGACAGCCTCGGATGCAACCGAATCGCTTTCGGTCACCACAAAGATGACATTATCGAAACCCTTTTTCTGAATATTTTCTATGGGGCCACCATCAGTACCATGTTGCCGGTACAGGAACTTTTTGGCGGGAAGTTGACGCTTATCAGACCGCTTTACCTTTTGGATGAAGATCTTGTCAGACGGTATGCTGAAGCGATGGATTTTCCAAAGATTCAGATGGAATGCCCCAGCGCGGGGGCGACCAAACGGGAAGAGATCAAAAGCATGTTGAACGGTTTTTACCGGAGCAGCCGGAAAATCAAAGGAAACATTTTTCATGCCTTGCAGAATGTGAACCCTGAATACCTCTTATAATTGAGATGCCATCATGGACCATGCTGAGATACTGTCAAAAATTGCGCTTTTTTCTCTGATGAAGAAGCGGGACCTTCGGCGTCTGTCGAAGTTGACCCAATCTCATCGCTATCAGAAGGGGGATGTCATTGTCAGTGAAGGGGCCAGGGATGGGCGCTTGTTTGTCATTGTCTCAGGGGAAGTAGCGGTCATAAAGGCTTTGGGCGGCGCTTCCGAAGTGTTCCTCAGGCAGTTGGGCCCCGGTACCTACTTTGGCGAAATGGCATTGATCGATGACTATGTCAGGACGGCAAGTGTTGTAGCGCGAACGGATACGGCGGTGCTTTCCCTGGATCAATGGAATTTCAGGGATGAAATTAAAAAATACCCTTCCGTCGCCATTGAACTGCTGCAGACTTTGAGCCGACGAATCCGGGCAATGGAAAATCCTGATTAGAAATCGCCCAGGGGTCTTGTAAAGGTATAACCCGCCGGATCTTTCACAAGTTTCTGCCTTGCTTCTTCTTCATTTCCTCCAGCCAGGGAAAAGGGGAGGGACAGCACGTAGAAAACCGACCCCACAACGGTGGCTGCAATGCCCAGTGGTCTCATGACGACGAGATCTCCCATCATGTAACCGGCTTTATCGTCGTCCAGTGCCTTAATGCGCTCCTGGGCCAGAACGGTGGGTCCCTGGTAGAGAAAAAGTGAAAGCGATGCGATCAGAATCACGACGGTAATTTTATAGGTCTTTTTCATGATGGCCCCCTGATTTTAAATCTTCACCCGGCATCATATCACCTGAAATTCTGAATCTCAAGACTTTCATTCTCCTTTTCTTTTAACGTCATCCGTCAAGATATGGTTTACTTTTTTCGAAAGATAATTCCAGAGTGTCAAAACGGCGCTGGTACCCAGTTCCGCGGCCAATTCTGTCTTGCTGCCCAAGGTGTCGCTGCGCCTGGATGTTTTACCGGACTCACCCGGAGAGGCCCTTTCGCCTTGCCGGTTCCGCCGGTCACTTTTTCCGGTAGCCGAGAAGAATGCCTTTACCGTTTCAAAAGCGAGATTGGCTTCTTTTATTTTTTCCTCAGCTTTCTTTTTGAGGCGTGGGTTATGGGAAAAGCGATCCGGATGCCAAACAGCCACTAGATCTTTGTAAGCCTGTTTCGCTTCTTCTTCCGTGGCGTTTATGCCGATTTCGAGGACTTCGAAAGATTTTCTGATACTCATGGGCATGTTGGTTTTAAGGCCCGAGACCCAAAAATTGAAAAATTTTAATGGAAATAGCGTCTTCTAGACGGTTCGCTCTTACCGAGTCGGCATTTTGGGGCAGATTTACCACAGGTGGAGATAGGGGTCAAGAAATGCCTCTTGAGCATCTCTTTATACGCCGGTTTTTCAGAAAAGTGGCGGTTTTTGAGTGAGCTTGACTTGAGACAGGGTATTTGCTATTTTACCGCATCTATTTTCAACCATTACCCATGGTGAGAGCGCCTTCTATGTTGACAGGATTGGAGAGTCTGATCAGGGAAATCCAACTGGAACCCTGGGCCGAAAGCTTTCCTGAGGATACGGAATTCTGGACGCATTACATTCGATGGATCGAAGAAAATCTTCTGCCAAAATTTCTGGAGCGGTTTGCGGGAAAGATCGACCAGATTGTTGATATCGATCCGGACCTTTCCGAAAAGGAGATTTTGGAAAAGGCCACCTCCTACATGGTTTCTTTCCTGGGCGCCACATCTGCTTCCATACGGATATACGACCCCAAGACCGAACAGATGCTTTCCTATGGATCTTATCCGTCCAGGGAGGAAACGCGGGAAACGGCAATACCGCTTGAGGACAGCATTGCTGGAGAAGTGTTGCAAAGCCGCAAAGCCTATTTTTCGCCCAATCTGCTCAAAGAAGACCTATATCATAATAAACGGACCATTGTGAAGGAAGGTCTTCACTCTTTAATGGCCATTCCCTTTGAAATTCCCCGTTTTTTCCCCAGGGAGCGGGATACACTGGGTGTTATTCAGCTTTATTATGAGGATGGTGAGCGATGGTTCAGCCCTCTTGAGATCAGAACGGCCAACACCATGGCCAAACGCCTCAGCTTTGTCATCGCACACAAAAAAATTCTCACATTGAATCGAATCGCAGAAAAGCGCGAAGTCATTGTAAACCATATTTTTCTCAAGCTGGGAAGCCGTGGCGGGGTTAAACTGGCGGAGGTTTTCAACGAGGTGGTGCCGGAACTGGCAGATATGGTGGACCTCCAGAGCTGCGCACTGTTTTCGGTGGGGCCTTCCCTGGACCAGGTGATCCTTCAGGCGGGATACCCAAGGGTCGGTAGCTACCATTCCGTGGGGAAGACTGTTCCGGTCGGGAGCGAGCCCGTTTATGAATTACTCCTGAACCTTAGAGATTATGCCGGGGACTCCATTTACGAGGAGGTCACTCCCTTTTACATCCTGATCCTCGATGTGGAGCGAAGTCCCCTCATGTCTGAAAACAATAAGCGGTTTGCCCGGCAAAACGGCATAAACTCGGTGCTGTTCATTCCGCTAAAGGTGGCCGGCGAAATCACGCATTTTATGACCTTTGACGCTTTGGATTACCGAAAGCGATACCTGGAGGAAGAGATCGGGGTTTTTCTCTTTCTGGGTCGAGAATTGATGAAAGCACAGAAAATGGAGCAGTTGGATGACGCGCTTCATGATTTCAAGAATCCCGCCATTGCGACCGCCGGTTTTGCCCGCCGCTTGAAAAACCTGATTCAAAAGGAGGATCTGGATTCCTCAAGGAAGCAGATCCGGAAATATGTGAATATCCTGCTGGAGGAAACCAGTCGGCTGCAGGAACTGGCGATGGGCGTCTACGCGGTAGGGGAAGAACAGGTGGTGGATTTTTCCCGTACTGTGCAGAACAGGTTTGACATCAACAAAGAAGCGATTAAAGAATTGCTCAGGCAGGATGTGGCATTGGAACAGGGGCCTTATGACTGGGATTTAAGGGTCAAGGGACATTCCGTTAACATCGAGAGGGTTTTCGACAATTTGCTGAACAACGCCACAAAGGCCATTCCGCTCAAAGGGGGTTTCCTCTCTGTTCGCACTTATGCAAAGGGGGAGTGGGCTTGCGCGGAAATTTCAAACACCGGTGAAATGTCTCAACAGGATCAGATGAGGAGTGTTGAGGGGGCCGGTGAGGGCAGGGGTTTCTATATTACCTATCGAATTTTGCGTCTTCTCAATGGTAAAATGGAGATTCGAACGGAAAAAGGCCTTACCACCGTTGTCGTGTCGCTACCGCTTTATTCGCCCTGAAAAACTTTTCAAGACCTTAAGGTGAAACATGCCCCTGAACAGGCTATGACACGAAACGGCGGTTCAACAAGATTACAATCCAATCTGTCCGGTCGAATATCGGCATTTCTCAACCGAAAGGTCTGGACTGAAACGCCCACCAGTGTCTCAGGCAATTCCCTCTTCCCCAAAGCGCTGATTAAAATCCTTGCCATCGTTTTTCTAAAAGTTATCCAGGATGCGGTTACGTTCAGGGCAAGAGGCCTCGCCCTCACTGCGGTGCTGACCATAGTGCCCATGCTGGCGCTTGGGACCGCCATCTTGAAGGGCGTTGGTATCAGTGAAGAAACGCAGCATCTCGCTCACGAGTTCTTTGAAGGAATTGTGATTTCCAGCGCGCCACTTCCCGAGGATGTGGCAGACCCTGAAAAACCCGTCCATCCGGAAATCGTTTCGTTGCCCTCTTCGGACGTTAAAAAAGATGGGGCCAGGCAGAATCTGGTGATTCATGTGCAACAAATTGTCGATAAGATTTTTAATTATATCAACAGAACTGATTTTGCGACCCTTGGTTTTGTGGGGACTGCTGTCATAATGATTCTGGTAGCATCTTTTTTTGCGCATCTTGAAGCCTCCATGAATACCATTTGGGAGGTTCAGAAGGGCCGATCTGCATGGAAAAGAGGGGTCAATTATCTGGCGGTTCTGATTCTACTGCCCATCGCCATCAATCTGGGTTTTGCTGCAATGGTCGTTCTTCAAAGTCCAGCCTTGATGGAAAAAATCCAAACTGTGTTGCCGAACCCATGGATGATTTCGCTGCTGCTGAAAATGCTTCCAGCGGTTGTGGTTTCCGGAACCTTTGCGGCGCTTTATAAATTTATCCCCAACACAACCGTTTCGGCCTTGTTTTCGGTTTCAGGAGGTCTTTTGGCGGGTATCACCTGGCTCCTGGTGTTGTTGCTCTATATGAACCTTCAACTCGGGGTGGCCCGCTACAATGCGATCTACGGTTCTTTTGCAACGGTACCCCTGATATTGCTGTGGATATACATGGGTTGGGTCATATTTCTAATCGGCGCCGAACTGGTCTTTGCTTTTCAAGTTTGGCGTGACTACGAACCCTGGACCCGCCTGCTGCCAACGGACAGGCAGTTGGCACTGGTCATCAATGTTTTTATGGTTTTGAAGCGAGAACAAACACTGGGACATTCCATCGATGTCACAGACCTTGTGAAGATTTTGAAATACCCCATGGCTCAGATCGATGGAGCGCTGGAGGATCTTGAACGGATCGGTTACATAGAAAAACGAAAGAACAAAGATTCGGCCATTGTGGCCACTCTGCCCGGGATGCACCGGCTTGGCACGTAATCAGAAGGCATATATGCAACCGCTTGACGAAATTTTTCTTTGCGGATACACTGACATCAATTCAAACAGTCCGGTAAATATGCCATGTTGACAAATATCATTAACAACCCTGATATGGAGAAGTATCTGGTTTCTTATGAAACGGGTCAGACCCTGTTTTTTGAAGGGGACGATACCCAGGATATTTATGTTCTGGTTTCCGGTAAACTGGATGTTCTCAAAGGCACAAAAAAGATCGCTGAAATCGTCAACGAAGGGGTTGTTTTCGGGGAAATGTCCTTCCTTCTGGGGCAGAAGCGGACAGCCACTGTAAAGGCAATGACCGATGTGAAAGCGGTTCGCATTCCCAAAGAGAATGTGGAACCTTTTCTGAAGGAATTTCCTGAAGTGTTCACGGTGGTGGCAAAATACCTGGCCAAACGCCTTGATGTTACCAGCCAGACCCTGTTCGGGTTTCGAGAGTTGTGCGACCAGCTTCCCGATGCGGTCATGATTGTCGATAAAGACGGAAAGATTTCAACATGGAATTCAGCGGCTGAAAAACTCTACGGCAGAGATGAAGCAGAGATGCGTGGAGAATCTGCTGAAAAGATCTACGAAGACCCTGTCGTTTACAAAAACCTTCTCGAAGAGCTGAAAGCCGGCGATGCCATACAGGAAAAAGTGCTGAAAATCAGGCATCCGGAGAAAGGGATATGCTTTGTCTCCACCAGTACAAAGGTTTTGTATGACGGCCAGCACAATTATCGCGGTGTTCTCTTTGTGGGAAGAGATGTCACCTCCGTAGAAAAACTGGAGCGACGTTACAAGAGAACACGCCGCTGGCTGATTCCAACCATAACACTTTTGGCGCTTTTCGGAATAGGGATCCTTTTGGGTTATCCCTATTTTTCCAAAGGCTACAAAATTACCGATTCCCGAAAGCGCCAGTTCCGGGATGACCTGTCGGTTACTTTCAAAATGCTGGAGTCGTTTCTAGCGGAACCATTTAAGGCACGTGACCGGGAGAAAACCAGACAGGTGATCAAAGGGTTCTTCGATGTTCAAAAGGGTGGTTCCATCCCCTATAACGGGGTTGTGTTGCTGGATGAAAACAAAAAGGTATTCGACGCTTACGCCACATTGCCCGGTTTCGATGCGGAAAAGATGTTGAACAGCAGCTATTCCGGTATACGGTTTGATGAAAGTGACAACAGGCCTTACAGTGTATTGACCCTTTATCGCGTCACGGAACAGAACCCCATGGGAGGCAAGGCCATTGAAATGGCCTTTGAGATGGAAAAAGGCGGTGTGTTCCTGGGTTGGCTGGTTTTCCAGGTAGATCTTCAAAAGCTCAAGGAAAAATACAACGTAAATGAGGATGATCTGAAACATCTTCCCTTTAAAGGGTCCTGAAAGATATTGAATACCACCAATTCCTCGCTTTCATACGACATTTCCAAAAATCCGCAAGGCGGCACGATCATTCGTTTTCATGGAAGAATGGATTCGAGTAGTGCCGGTGCCCTCATTGAAGATCTATCCCACTATTTCACCCAAAATCCTCCCGGGGATTTGACCGTAGACCTGGAAAACGTCATATACCTGGATGATTTCGGAACCCTGGTACTGGTCGAGCTCCGTAAAATCACCGTGAAAGACCATGGGGAATTTCAGTTACTCAATACCAGTGAAAAAATCAGGGAAATGTTGATGTTTTTGAGATTCGATTCCCTGTTCAAAAAGGTTTCCTTTGGGAAAAAGCGACGGCAGGGGGTCTTTGTCCGTTTGGGCGAAAAAACCTTTGACATCATTTTAGACCTGAAATATGCCATTTCTTTTATTGGTGCCATCGCCCTCTCCCTGGGTTATCACCTGCTTCACCCAAAAGCCCTTCGCCGGGAAGATACCCTGGATTACATGCAGAAGACCGGTGTGGATGGCCTGCCCATCGTTGCCCTGATCAGCTTCTTGATGGGGTTGATCATGGCATTCATGAGCTCGGTTCAACTGGAGCAATTCGGCGCCAACATTTATGTGGCGTCCCTTGTGAGTCTTTCCATGACCCGGGAACTGGGTCCCATTATGACGGCGATCATTGTGGCCGGAAGGTCAGGCTCAGCTTTTGCGGCGGAAATCGGCACCATGAAGATTTCCGAAGAGGTGGACGCCCTGTTTACCATGGGGTTTGACCCGGTTGGGTTTCTGGTAATTCCCAAGCTCATTGCCGCTCTGGTCATGGTGCCCATCCTGACGCTCTTCTCTGACATTTTTGCCATTGCAGGCGGTCTTCTGGTGGGTGTATTCATGCTGGATCTGACAGCGGGCGCCTATGTCTCTCAGACCATTGCCACACTGACGATTTTTGACGTGTTCTGGGGGGTGTTGAAAAGCGCTATTTTCGCTTTGCTGATTACCTGGGTGGGGTGTCTTCGAGGTTTTCAGGTTAGTGGCGGGGCCGCTTCCGTAGGCCAGGCCACAACATCAGCAGTGGTCAGCAGTATTTTTCTGATTATTCTCTTTGATTCTGTTTTTTCGGTGATTCTCCGTTATACCGGGTAACTGACAACTCATGAGTAGAAAAGCCATTATAGAGGTGAAAGACCTGGAGGCCGGTTACGACGATACGGTGATTTTCAGGCACGTCACGTTCAACATTTATGAGGGGGAAATATTTGTTATTTTAGGCGGAAGTGGCTGTGGCAAGAGTACGTTGCTCAAAAGCATCATCGGTCTTTTACAACCACGTTCGGGTAAAATTCTGATTGATGGCGATGAGGTATCCTCTGATGATGAAGACGGATTGAAGAAAATTCTCGCAAAAATAGGGGTCCTTTATCAGAGTGCCGCCCTGTTCGGCTCCATGACGGTTGCACAGAATATTGCACTCCCCATTGAGGCGTATACTTCGCTCAAAAAGGAGGCCGTGGACATGCTGGTGAGAATGAAGCTGGGGCTGGTAAGCTTGGACGGATACGGAAACCATCTCCCTTCAGAGCTGAGCGGGGGCATGAAAAAAAGGGCAGGGCTGGCACGCGCCATGGCTTTGAATCCAAAGATTCTTTTCTTTGATGAACCTTCCGCGGGTCTCGATCCGATTACCTCAGCGGAACTGGACAACCTGCTGATTCATTTGAACCGAACCCTCGGGACCACCATGGTGATTGTTACCCATGAACTGGACAGTATCTTCAGGGTCGCCTCTAGGATCATTATGTTGGATAAAAAGGCCAAGGGCATGATCGCCGAAGGGGATCCCAGGTATCTTCGGGATCATAGCCAAAACGCTTTTGTAAAACAGTTTTTTAACCGCCGGGCCTGATTTAAAAAGGCCAGTCCTGATTGTAAGAGGTTCCAAATGGCATCCAAAAAAACAAAATTTACGGTAGGCCTTTTCGTGGCCGGAGGTTTGACCATCAGTGTGCTGGCCATCGTCTGGCTGGGGATGGCACGTTATTTTGAAAAAGGGAAGTTTTATGTTACCTATTTTAATGAATCCGTTCAGGGCCTAAAAAAGGATTCGCCGGTGAAATACAGGGGTGTATCTATTGGCCGTGTGGAGAGTATCGGGGTTGCGCCCGATTCGAAATTAATTCAGGTGATCCTTAAAATTGAATCCGGTCAGAAGCTGGATCAGAGCATTGTGGCACAGCTCAAAAACGTGGGGATTACCGGCAGCATGCTGGTGGAGCTGGACCGTAAAAAGAAGGGTGAAAAGGACCAGTCGCCGGTGCTGTCCTTCCCGTCAGAGTACCCCATTGTGGCGTCAAAACCCTCTGAAATTAACCGATTGCTCAGTGGCCTGGACGATGTCCTAAAACATTTTAAGTCCATCGACCTGCAGGGGATTTCCGACAAATTGAAACAGACCCTGGATAACGCCAACGTCATGATGTCAGATGCGGATATCAAGGGGATTTCAACCAAACTGCAATCTTCTCTCACCAGTGCTGAGCACATTTTGAAAAACCGCAAATGGGAGAGCATTCTCGCTTCGGTGGACCACGCCGCCAAATCCCTGGACGAACTGATGGAAAAGGCCGGAAGCTCTCTGGCCCAGGTGGACCGAACCCTGGTGCGCATGGAAGGGTTTGTGGCCAGAAACGAAGAGCCGGTTTCAGATGCGGTTAAGGACCTTAAAAGGGCCATGGTCAACGCCAACAAACTGCTGGAGAAGGGAGCCGCTTTCATCGACAACACGGACGATTCCCTGAATCGTCTCAAGGCGCAGTTGCTGATTAGCGCGCAGAATCTGGAACGGGCAACGGAACACTTGGATCGTTTTCTGGAAACGCTTTCAGACAGCCCTTCACAATTGTTGTTTGGAGAACCTGCAACACCGAGAGCATTGGAGATGGGTCATGAGGCGCAATAAAGGGAGGCGAAAAATGTTAAAGCGGCAAGCCGCAGTTTTCAGTTTTCAGTTTTCAGTTTTCAGTTATTTCAAGAATGCATTGCTTCTTTTTTCCATTCTCTTTTGTTTTGCCGGCTGTTCTTCGCTGAGCAAACCAAAACCCAAAATTCATCATTATACCCTTGAGTACACGGTTCCGGAAATTAAAGACCAAAAAACCATTAATGCGGTGCTTCGGGTGGATCGTTTTGAGGTGGCCCCGGCTTACAATTCCAACCGCATGATCTTCCAGGACAAATCGTTCAAGCGGGATGAATACGTCTATTCCAAATGGATCGCCAACCCAGGGAGTTTCGCCACCTATTTTCTGGCGCGGGATCTTAGGGACTCTGGTTTGTTCAAAGCCGTGTTTACCTACAAAAGCCACCTGGCGGCTTCCTATGCGCTGGAAGGTTCGGTGGATGAATTTTTTGAGCAGGACACGCCGGATGGGTGGAATGCGGTGCTGGGGTTGAGCATTACGCTGGAAGTGTTGCAGGAGCCGGATGTCAGCAAACGGATCTTATTTCAGAAATCCTATCGCGTGGTCCGGCCATGCAAGGAGGAGCATCCCAGAGGGCTTGCGGAGACCATGAGCCTGGCCATGCAGGAAGTCTCAGAAAAGATCATTCGGGATGTTTACAGTGTTTTGAAAAAACAGAAGCAGGAGTAGGATAAAAAAACAATGGCAAACGAGATTAACAAAGTCATTTATTCGATGATTCGGGTCAGCAAGTCCTATGACCGAAAACCGGTCCTGAAAGATATTTCCCTCTCCTATTTTCTGGGCGCTAAAATCGGAGTCCTGGGGCTAAACGGTTCGGGAAAGAGTTCTTTGCTGCGCATCCTGGCTGGTGAAGATCAGGATTTCGAAGGGGAAACCATCCTCAGTGAAGGATACACGGTGGGGTACCTGGAGCAGGAACCCCTGGTGGATGTGGATAAGACCGTTCGGGAAGTGGTGGAAGAAGGGGTCCAGGAGACCGTTGAGGCCCTCAGGGAATTTGAGGAGATCAATCTGAAATTTGCCGAACCCATGGATGATGATGCCATGGACAAGTTGATTGACCGGCAGGCCCGGGTCCAGGAGCGGCTGGATGCCCTGGATGCCTGGGATCTGGATGCGCGTTTGGAAATGGCCATGGATGCCCTCAGGTGCCCTCCTGAAGACCGGTCAGTGGCGGTTTTGTCCGGCGGGGAGAAAAGGCGGGTGGGCCTGTGTCGGCTGCTGCTCAGAAAACCGGACATTCTGCTGCTGGATGAACCCACCAATCACCTGGATGCGGAAAGTGTCGCCTGGTTGGAACACCACCTGAAGAGCTATCCGGGGACAGTCATTGCGGTTACCCATGACCGGTATTTTCTGGATAATGTGGCCGGTTGGATCCTGGAGTTGGACCGGGGCCGTGGCATACCCTGGAAAGGAAATTATACCAGCTGGCTGGAACAGAAACAGGAGCGCCTGCGCCGGGATGATAAAGCGGAAACAGCTCGACAGAAAACCCTGGAACGCGAACTGGAATGGATCCGCATGTCCCCAAAAGGAAGACACGCCAAAAGTCAGGCGCGCATCAGCGCCTACGACAAACTGCTGTCCCAAGCGGTGGACGAAAAAGAAAAGCATTTTGAGCTTTTCATTCCTCCGGGACCCCGTTTGGGAGATCATGTTATCGAGGCGGTAAACGTCAGTAAAGGGTTCGATGGGCATTTGCTCATGGAAGACATGAATTTCAGTTTGCCGCCGGGAGGCATCATCGGAATTATCGGTGCAAACGGCGCAGGGAAGACCACCCTTTTTCAAATGATCATCGGCAGTGAAACCCCCGACAGCGGCGCCATTCGTCTGGGTGAGACAATTAAACTGGCCTATGTGGACCAGAGCCGTACCCTTGATGCTCAAAAAACCATCTGGGAAGAGATTACCGGGGGCCACGAACAAATACAGCTGGGAAAACAGCTGGTGAATTCACGTGCCTACGTGGCGCGATTCAACTTTTCAGGATCCGAGCAGCAGCGAAAGGTGGGTGCCCTTTCAGGCGGACAGCGTAACCGGGTGCACCTGGCCAAAATGCTCAGGGAAGAAGCCAATGTGCTCCTTCTGGATGAGCCCACCAACGATCTGGATGTCAACACCTTGCGAGCCCTGGAGGAAGCGCTTCTCAATTTTGGCGGTTGTGCGGTGGTCATCAGCCATGACCGCTGGTTTCTGGATCGTATCGCCACCCATATCCTTGCATTTGAAGGGGATAGCCGGGTGACGTTTTTTCAGGGAAACTGGACAGAATACGAAACGGATCGCCGAAAACGCCTTGGCGCCGAGGCTGCCGTTCCCAGCCGAATCAAGTACCGTCAGTTGACCCGATAAGGTTTTTCTCACACCATCCGTTGCAATTCCCGCATCTTTTCGTCGAGTCTCTTGGCGGAAACCGGTATGGCGGTTTTCAGTTCTTGAGCAAAAACAGAGACCTTGTATTCTTCCACCATCCAGAAAAATGTTTCAAAAGCACTTCTCTTGTCGGGAGAAGCCCCGGAAGTGATAATGGGAAGATTCTGCCTGAGGACCTCTTTCATCGGTGCAATGAGCGCCTCCTTCTCCCGGTCCTTGTCCGGGTTGTAGGTGCCCCGTTCGGCCCTGATTTCGAGAGCTCTGAGGTAGCGGGGAACATGGGCCAGATGGTCCATGGCATAACGTTCCAGGAAATCCTGCGGGACCAGCGCCCACAATTCCGTTAAAAGACGTTTGCAAAGGGTTTCTGCGGGAAGATTCCGCTGGTTCTTAACGGCCATTTGATGAATGAACTGCATTGCGTGGTGGTATGCGGAAAGGACCTCCCCCGTGAGTTTCAATAACCGTTTCCCTGTGGAAAACAGCTCAGGGGCTACCGATTGAACCCTTTTTTTGAATTCGGTTTCAGTTCGAATATTGTGAACAAAAAAACGCGTTATAAGACTTTCAAACATTGCGGTTTCAACGGATTTCGGCCCGCCGAAATCGATGCTTTTAGAAGAGAGATGGGAAGGCAGTTTGAGGTCCTTTTTGAGCAGTTTGAGCTCTTTTCTGAAATGGAGCCTAAACAGCTCTCTCACACCTAGAAGGTGGGTCGTGATGGCATCACAACGATTACTGAAAAGACGGATTTCCACGCTGTTTTGACACGGCGATAGCGCGGGAAAAGCGACAAGATCAGAGGAAAGGGGTATGGTTTCCGGCAGCGTATCAAAATCCCAGGAGATGAGCCCTTCTTTTTCCCATTGAGCTTTTGCTCTCTTCCAGATATGGGATGATGTATCAGAACCGTTTTTTTTATCTGTTTCCGTCAGCCCATGAAGGATTGATACATCTCTTGCGGATGTCAGTTCCCGGTTTTGATGATCCCTGATGGAAACCCGCATTTTCAGGTGTTCGGGAATGTCGGCATCCACCCAAGCGGTCGCCGGAATATCCACCGCGAAACGTTTGTAGATAAAACGTCCGAGAGCTGAAATCAACGGCTCTGAGGATTTTTCCATCTCGGAAAGGATGATTTCAACGGTGGCAGATACCGGCACCAGCTGTTTTCTGTAGCGCTTGGGCAAGCCTTTGATGAGGGCTGTGATTTTTTGTCGGAAAAGGCCCGGCACCATCCAATCCAATTGATGTGGCGGCACCTGGGAGGCTTTATTCAGTGGCACTTTGAGGGTCACCCCATCATCGGGTTTTCCGGGTTTGAACCGATAGGAGACCTTGAAGACGCCATTCCCCACATTCATTTCATCCGGGTATTGGGAGACCTCTTCCTGGTTCGGAATTTGAGCGATTACATCCGACTCGTTCATTTTGAGAAAATCATCGCCACCCCGGTTTTTGATCTCTTTTTCAAGCGCACGGATATCGCACACGCCTGGAAGTCGCGATGCGTAAAATGCCTCGATTCGCTCATCGCTGACCCGAAGGCCTCGCCGGCGGACCTTCTCTTCCATTTTGGTGATTTCTTCGATGAGGGTTTGATTGTGAACCAGGAAACTGAATTTTTTATTCATCTCCCCCTGGACAAGGGCAGATTCAATAAAAATTTTGTGCGATATTGCCGGATCGATGGGTCCATAGGAGACGGAGCGATTTGAAACGATGACCAGACCGTAGAGGGTGACTTGTTCGCAAGCTCTGACCTGGCCCGCCGTCTTTTCCCAGTGTGGATTGGCGTAGGTGGATTTACACAAGGCTCCGCCAAGAACTTCCAGCCATTCGGGATCAATTTTTGCCGCGGTTCTTGCAAATAGCCTCGATGTTTTTACCATTTCTACTGCTACGATCCATTCCGGACTTTTATTAAACAGGGTGGATCCGGGAAACAGCATGGCTTCCCTTCCTCTGGCTGCCAGGTAAATGTTTTTGTCTTTTTTGAGCGCAATATTGGACAAATACCCGCTGAGAACCGACTGGTGGATGGCGGCATAACGGTCTTTTGGATCCTTTTGGGGCGGACTGTTTATGTTTCTGATTCCCTGGGATTTGAGAATATTGGAGATTTGTTCATGAATGTGGTGCCATTCTCGCATGCGAGCGAAAGAGAGGAAATGGGCCTTACAGAATTTTCGCATTTTGTTCTGAGTTTTGAGGGTTTCCCAGGAACGGTGATAATGGTTCCAGATATTTAGCAGTGTGATAAAATCAGAACCCGAATCTTTGAATTTTGAGTGAACCTGATCCGCCTGGACTGTTTTTTCAAGGGGCCTCTCCCTGGGATCCTGAATGCTCAGCGCGGAGGCGATAACGGCCACATCATAGACGCACCCCTTGCTCTCCGCTTCTAAGATCATGCGGGAGATTTTCGGATCAATAGGCATTTTGCTCATCATTCGACCTCTGGGGGTCAGGGTCGGGTTCCCCTTTTGTCGAATAACCGCCCCCAGTTCCACCAACAGGTCAAAGCCGTCTTTGATGCTTCTGGGGTTGGGCTTATCAAGGAATGGAAACGTCGAGATTTTCCCCAGCTTCAGGGAAATCATGCGGAGGATGACCTCAGCGAGGTTGCTTCTGAGGATTTCAGGTTCGGTGAATTCTTCCCGGGATTGGTAGTCTTCCTTCGAATAGAGTCGAATGCAGATGCCGTTTTCGAGCCGGCCGCAGCGGCCTTCCCGTTGATCCGCACTGCTTCTGGAAATGGCGCTGATGGGCAGGCTGGTCGTACGGGTTCGCGGAACGTACCGCGAGATCCTGGCGAGACCCGTGTCCACCACATACTTGATGCCCGGAATGGTCAGGGAGGTTTCCGCCACGTTGGTGGAGACAATGATTTTGCGGCCATTCGCGGGTGAAAAGACCCTGGCCTGTTGAGTGCCCGGCAATCTGGCAAACAGGGGCAGTATGGTGGCGTATTTGAGCTCCCTTCCCAGCAGTCTTTCGCAGGTTTCAAGAATATCTTGCTCCGTGGGCATGAACACCAGGATATCCCCGAAAGCGCCGGAACGGCTGATGTCTTCCGTGGCGTCTACCGCCGCATCCACGTAGGTCTTGTCCCCTTTTTCCTCAAGTTCCGGGTCAACAGGCCGGTATTGAACCGAGACCGGAAAACGCCGACCGGATACCTGTATCACCGGGGCATCATTGAATCCTTTCGAGAATTTTTCCGTATCGATTGTTGCGGAAGTGATGATCAGTTTTAAATCTTTCCGTTTCTTAAGCAGGTTCTTTAAAATGCCCAAAATAAAATCAATGTTCAGGCTTCGTTCGTGTGCCTCATCCACAATGATGGTATCGTATTCGGAAAGGCGTGGGTCGGCCTGGGTTTCCGCCAGGAGCATGCCGTCGGTGAGCACTTTGATGTAGCCACGTTTGCTGGTACGGTCTCTGAACCGAATTTTGTATCCCACTGAATGCCCTAGGGTTTCGCCCAGTTCTTCGGAAATTCTGGCCGCAATGGTGGTGGCGGCAATTCGCCGGGGCTGGGTGCAGGCAATTTTACCATCGATACCCCGGCCCGCTGCCAGGCACATTTTGGGAATTTGCGTGCTTTTGCCGGAACCTGTGTCCCCGGAAATAATCACCACTGGATTTTTCATAATGGCATCGATGATGTCGCTTTGTTTCGCGGTAATCGGGAGATTATCAGGAAAAGAGACTTTGGGGCGATGTTCCATGCGGCGTTGCTTTTCCCCCTTGGAAGCCTTTTTACGTTTCCCAGTGGATTTGGGTTGCGCAGTGAATTTCGGATTGTTTCTTTTCAATACGGTTATTCCTGAAAATGATATGGATATAAAATTAGAAAAAACAATAAGTTGTGTGAATAAGAGTGTTTATTGGAAATTTATGCTTGACCGAACTGCTGCCAAGCGCTATATTGCCCGAAATCTGTTGCCGAGATAGCTCAGCCGGTAGAGCAGGGGACTGAAAATCCCCGTGTCCCCAGTTCAACTCTGGGTCTCGGCACCACGTAAAATCAGGGACTTAGGCCATTTTGGCCGAGTCCCTTTTTTTATGGTTTTGGCCTCTTCCCCCGGTATAGCTCCGGGATTTTTCTTTTTTCGTGAGATTCCATCGACACTCCGGGTGGTGGACATCATTATTCTATCTACCCGGTTCCCGGAACCAATCAAGTGTATACTTCTGCACCTTATAGGCGTCTTTGGCCACCCAGAAGCCGATATGTGAAGCCTTGTCGATCCATAGCAATTTCGCGTTGGCAATGGCTTCATAGGCATACTTGGCATCACACGGCGGAACGTCGTTATCAGCGTCGCCGTGGATGATCAACGTCGAAGAGGTGATCTCATCAAGCGGTAGTTTGTTAATGGCCGATCCGAGGGCGATGTCATTCTCCGCACCCAATTTGCGCTCCTCAAAGCGGTCACTCATGGTTTTGAACATAGCATCAATCAAAGCAAATTTGTCGGCATCACCCACTATCTCTTTGACGCGTCTTCCAAGATCATGCTTCTCAAGGTTGCTTTCAGTCTGCAAGAAGCTTTTAACGACCGATGCCGGGAAGTGCTTGAAAAAGTACCCCATCAGCCATTGTCCCGGTTTGCTGAGATACATCCACTCCTCAACCTTGTTGATATCGTCCGCCTTGGTGTAGTTCATACTGATGCCGTCGATGACCAGCAATGCCTTCACTTTTTTTGGATGCCGCTGGGCCAACTGGTAGCTTGCAGGGCCGCCGCCGGAAACGCCCACTATTAGGGTCTCATGAATATTAAGGGCGTCCAGAATGGCGGCCATGAAATCTCCCTGCTCCTCTGCCGTCTTTCCAAACTGCAAAGGTGTGCCAAGATAGCCTGGCCGTGACGGCGCGATAATCTTAAAACCGTTCTTGCGGAACAATTCGCCCAGGACCAGTGCCTGATCATAGCCCCCAGGCCCGCCATGCGAAACCAAGACCACCGGTCCTTCCCCCCGCACGGCGCAATCAACTGGACCGTATGCCGTTTCAATGGTTTGCGACGGATAGACCAAACACGCCTGCAAATCTTCGGCTGTAACAATCTGATTATCCATCAAAGACTCTTTGAGATCACAAGATGTAAGAACAGTCATATTCTACTCCTCCAGTGATTGATTGATGATGTAATTTCTACCGATCCGCTGGGATTCCACCGGCAAACTGCACCCAGCATAGTATCTATTCTTTTTCCCCAAACGCTTGCTTCCACACTTCCAGTCCTCGCTGAATCTGTTTATATGCCAATCGCATCTCTCCGTAAAGGGCTATTAGTTTGTCCGCCCCCGCTATAAACTATCGAGCCAGATCCATTAAATCCTTCTTTATGTGAATTGATAGTAGCGCAATTTATAAAAGTGTCTCAAATTTCATTGATTATTGTGTGTCAAGATGTTAGTTTCAGACCGTAATCTTTAATTATTCGAAATATATTGTACATTCTTTTCCTTGCAGAATGAACATTTTGGGAATTTTTGATGGATGAAGAGGAGACGAGATGAAACCTGTTCGGGAACTGATGAACCAGAACGAATTCTTGAAAGGGTTATTTTCAGCAATACCCTGTGGTGTGCTGATCGTTGATCGTGAGAGAAGGGTTCTGATCGTCAACAGTGTCATCGAGCGTATCTTCGGCGTTGCTGATGTGGATGTAAGGGGCAAAAGCGGCGGGGAAGTACTTCGATGTGTTCATGCGGATGACAGCCCGGATGGCTGCGGGTTCGGGGATCATTGTCGGACCTGTCTCGTACGAAAGACGGCGCTTGATGCCATTGGCGGCAGACAGATTAACCGGAATCGGGCGGATATGGAGTTGCTGGTCAGGGGAAAACCTCGGAATTTAACGCTTCTGGTGAGCGCGGCGCCTTTCGATCATGAAGGAGAGCGGTTAGCGGTGGTGGTCATGGAAGACATTACGGAACTTTCAACCCTTCGTGCCCGCCTCAAAACCGAGCATTCCTTTGCGGGTATCATCAGTCAGGATGAACGAATGCTGGAACTGTTTGAAACCATAAAGGAAATCGCCGATGTAAATATTCCGGTTCTGATACAGGGGGAAAGCGGCACGGGTAAAGAGCTGGTGGCTTCGGCAATTCATAATGAGGGACAGAGAGCTTCGGAACCTTTTGTTCCGGTCAATTGCGGCGCTTTACCGGAAGGGCTCCTCGAAAGTGAATTGTTTGGGCATGTAAAGGGTGCTTTTACGGGCGCCATCAGGGATAAAAAGGGTCGCTTTGAACTGGCCCACCAGGGGACACTTTTTCTTGATGAAATTGGTGACATGCCCAAATCCGTACAGGTCAAATTGTTGCGTGTGCTTCAGGAAGGGACATTTGAACGCGTGGGTGGAGAGCGAACCCNCTCTGCGGATGTGCGCNTGATCAGTGCGGCGAACCGCGATTTGAAACGAGAAGTTGGCAATGGCAATTTTCGCGATGATCTTTATTACCGTATTAATGTGGTTCCGGTTTTTCTGCCGCCCTTAAGGGAGCGAAAGCAGGATATTCCTTTGCTGTCGGAGCATTTTCTGAAAACAGCTGGAGACGAAGGACAGAAAAACGGTGGAATTTCCAAAAATGCCATGGCCATGATGATCGATTATGCCTGGCCTGGAAATGTTCGGGAGCTGCAAAGCGCAATTCGCTTTGCCATCGTAAAATCACGGGGGCGGATGATACAGCCGGAGCATCTGCCTCTGGAGTTGAAGTCGAACGAAATCAGGAATAACTCCCGTGGTCCCAAACGAAAACTGAATGGGCCTAATGTGAGAAAAGCACTCATTCAAAGCGGTGGGAATAAAGCCAAAGCGGCCAGGATTCTGGGCGTGGGACGTGCCACACTGTATCGTTTTCTGGCAGACCGGCCGGACTTAGCCTCTCCCTGATACAATGATCATTTCTTTCTGATTGATTTTCCAATATTCCATATTTAAAGGCGCATGGAACATATACCCATAAGACGTTTCGAAATCTTCGGATTATCCATTGAAAAGCTTCTCAAATCTTCATCCCTGAGGATTATCATTCCCATGGGACTGACGTTTATCATGTTTTTGGTGGGTGTTTTCATGTTTTTCATTCCGTTTATGGAAGAACAATTGATGGCACAAAAGCGCCTAATGATCAAAGCGCTTACCGACAATGCCTGGAGCCTTCTGGCTCAATATGAAGCGGAAGTTCAAGATGGCGATTTGTCCCTCAAGCAGGCTCAGAAAAGGGCCTTGCACCGTATTTGCAAACTGCGTTACGGGTCTGAAGGAAAAGATTATTTCTGGATCAACGATATGCAGCCGAAGATGTTGATGCACCCCTACCGTCCGGATTTGGATGGGCAGGATTTGTCTGATTACGCGGATTCCAATGGTACACGGATTTTTATGGAATTTGTCAATACCGTAAAAAATCATAATGCCGGGTATGTCGATTATGCATGGCAATGGAAGGACAACCCGGATCGAATTGCACGGAAAATATCTTACGTGAGGGGTTTCAAGCCGTGGGGCTGGATCGTGGGAACGGGTATCTATGCGGGGGATGTTCGAAAGGAAATTGCCGCTTTCAGTCGTCGAATGGCGCTGGTTTCATCAGTAATTCTGGTTTTGGCTCTGCTGCTTGCTCTGTACATCATACGCGAAAGTGTTCAAACGGAACGTAAACGGATTCGAACCGATGAGATGCTTCATGAAAGTCGAAAAAAGTTCAAGAATCTTTACGAAGAATCGAGAAAGGCTTTGGAAATATATCGCTCCTTTCTTCTATCCTCAGCAGACGCTATCATTCTTTACGATATGGAAGGAAAGGCGCAGTATGTCAACCGGGTGTTTACCGAAATATTCGGCTGGACCGAGGAGGAGGTGCTGGAAGAAAGGGTCCCATTCTTACCGGAATCTGAAAGAGAAAAGTCAATGGCGATTATCAAAGATATTGTTCAAAATGGAACGCCCTGCCATAACCTTATCACCAAACGCCTCACAAAGGATGGTCGATTGCTGGATGTGAGTATCAGCGCATCGCGATTTGAGACGTATGAGGGTAATGCATCTGGGTTGTTTGTCATACTTCGCGATATTTCTGAGAAGATTGCCCTTGAGACCCAGTTTTATGAAGCTCAGAAAATGGAATCCGTTGGCACCCTGGCAGGCGGTATTGCTCATGATTTCAATAATCTGCTTATGGCAATTCAGGGAAATGTTTCAATGGTTCTTTTGAATCAGCACCTGGATCACAACGAATATGAAAGGATAAGGAATATCGAGCAATATGTGCAAAAAGGGGCACATCTTACAAAACAACTGCTTGGGTTTGCACGAGGGGGAAAATACGAGGTAAAACCCACTGACATAAATGATCTGATCGCCAATAGTGTGGCTTTGTTTACGCAGGCAAAAAAAGAGATCACCATCCATGTGGAATTGCAGAAACATATCTGGATGGTAGCGGTGGACCGGGGTCAGATTGATCAGGTATTGATAAATCTTTATGTGAATGCCGCACAGGCGATGCCGGAAGGGGGAGAGATAGTCGTCCACACACAGAATCTGCTCCTGTCCAAAGAACAATTAAAGGCATTCGATCTTGAATCGGGCCAATATGTCAAGGTTTCAGTGGCCGACGCAGGAGTGGGTATGGATGATGAAATCCGGAAAAGGATTTTTGATCCATTTTTTACAACAAGAGCGGTGGGCGAAGGCACCGGGCTGGGGCTGGCTTCAGCGTATGGCATCATTAAAAATCATGGTGGCGCTATCACTGTTGAAAGTGAGGCGGGTATGTGGACCACCATAAGTTTTCTCTTGCCGGCGGTCAGCGTAAAAGCGGAGAAGGAAAAGGCGGTTTTTCAAGACGGGCGAATTATGAAAGGTGACGAGATGGTACTTTTGGTGGATGATGAAGAAATGATTCTTGATATCGGCGCGGAGTTTTTAAAACTAATGGGCTACCGTGTTCTGACAGCACCAAACGGAACACAGGCGCTTCGGTTGTATGAGAAAAAACATGATGAAATTTCCTTGGTGGTCCTGGATATGGTAATGCCGGATATGACGGGGGGGGAATGTTTCGATAACCTGAGAGACATGAACCCCGCGGTAAAAATCCTTTTATCCAGTGGCTACAGCATAGACGGCCAGGCTGGTAAAATACTGGACCGCGGGTGCAACGGGTTTATTCAGAAACCGTTCAAAATTGAGCAGCTGTCAAAAATGATTCGAGAAATACTTGATTCAACCGAAATTAATTAAACCAACAAAAAAAGTACGCGAATTTCACCTTCCTCAAATCCGTCAATTTTTTAAAAAGTATTTTTTCTTTTTTGACTTAGATCAAGGTGTTTTCCTTTATTCAGCGTCATGGTAAAGTCAAACATCGGTGCAATTGAGTTTGTCATTGTGAAAAACGCACCTAAATTCTTTTAAACGATCATTTTTTAAAAACCAATAAGGGGGATATCATGAAATGCCCGGGACAGGATAGCCAGTATTGGAAACCGGAAGCGGTTTTTGATGTCAAATGCCCAGAATGCGGAAACGAGGTAGAATTCTTCAAGGATGATCCCACAAGGAAATGCGGTAAATGTGGACATCGATTCTTGAATCCGGAACTGGATTTCGGCTGTGCCTCCTATTGTCAATATGCGGAGCAATGTATTGGAGACCTCCCTCCGGAACTCCTTAAAGGAAAGGAAGATTTGCTGAAGGACAGGGTCGCCATCGAGATGAAACGGTATTTCAAACAGGATTTCAAAAGAATCGGCCACGCAAGCCGCGTGGCGCGATATGCGGAACAGATTGGGCGGGAAGAGCAGGGGAATCTGGCGGTTATACTGGCTGCCGCATATCTTCACGACATTGGCATCAAGGTGGCAGAGGAAAAATTCAACAGTTCCGCTGCGCGGTATCAGGAAAAGGAGGGACCTCCCATTGCCAGGGAGATCCTGACCAAATTGGGTGCAGCCGAAGCAATAATTGACGAAGTTTGTCATATCATCGGCCATCACCACCATCCGGAAAAAGAGGAAACAACTAATTTCAAGAGCCTTTTTGATGCGGATTTGATTGCCAATCTTGAAGAATCGCAAAAGGAAAAGCACATGGAGAGAGAGCAACTGGACCGTCTTCTGGCAAAATCTTTTCTGACGGATAGTGGTCGAAAACTGGCTGAAAAAACACTGTTGAAATAAGTTTAAGGAGAAAGCCAATGAAAGTCATGCGTAAGATAATCGAAATAGATGAGGAGCGCTGTGACGGTTGTGGAGAATGTGTACCCGCCTGCGCCGAAGGCGCCATCGAGGTGATTGACGGAAAGGCCCGAGTGGTGGCGGAAAAGTACTGTGATGGTCTGGGTGCCTGCATGGGGGAATGCCCGAACGATGCCCTCACAATTGTGGAGCGTGAAGCAGAGGATTTTGACGAAGTGGCGGTAGAAGAATTCCTAAAAGAAAAAGAGCAGAAACAGGAGAAACCCCTTCAAACCCCCGGATGTCCTTCTGCCCAGTTTCAGACAATCATGCCCGCGGCTGAGCAGGAGGGGACGTCAAGCCTCACCCACTGGCCGATTCAAATTCACCTGGTTCAGCCCCAGGCCCCATTTCTTAAAGGCGCAGATCTGCTGGTTGCAGCGGACTGCACGGCATTTTCATGCGCTGGTTTTCATCAGGATTATCTAAAAGGAAAGGTGGTATTAATCGGTTGCCCTAAATTTGATGACCAGGAAGCCTATGTTCAGAAATTTACCGGTATCTTTAGGTCGGCGGATATTAAGAGCATCACGGTTCTGGTCATGGAAGTGCCCTGCTGTTCGGGTCTGCCGGTAATTATCCAGCATGCCATGAAGGCCGCCCAAAAAGAAATCCCCATGGAAACTGTAGTGATCAGTACTCGGGGAGAGATGTTGAAGAACAATAAAGGCCCCTTTGGAAAACTTCAGTCGATAGTATGATAAATGGGTTTTATGCGTTGACGGATTGCTCAAATAAGTGGTAGGTGTTCTTCCGTCCATTCTTCGTTTTCAGATGATTCTAGCAACCTTGAAAAAGGTTTTGCTGAGATATAGGAAAAAAGTTCATGACGGATTATTATGCTCCCAACCCTGGAATAAAAAAAGCGATTCAGGAAAAAACCAAGGCCAACACCTCCCTCTGCTGGGCCTGCAGCGCCTGTGATTCCGAATGCCCTGTGTTCATGGGGTCCAGCCGCCTGCGACCTCAGAAGGTCTTACGCATGGCCAATCTGGGACTCCTGGATGAATTGGTGGGTTTGCCTGAAATCTGGTACTGTCTGGCTTGCAAACGCTGCACCCGATCCTGCCCCAATGACTGTGAGCCTGAAACGGTTGTGGGCTTTCTGCTCAAAGAGGCCATTCGAACCCATGTTTTTTCGGATAAAATTCTTTCGCGCTATCATGAGTTCTATGGACGTTTTCAACGGGTTCGCTGGTGGGCGGCAGAAAGCTGTCTTAAGGGTGATGATGTTGGATCACTGATTCCATCCAAGTGGCAGGAGTGGTTGGAAAGCCCCGTCGAGATCACAACCGAAGATGTGGTTCTTTCGGAGTTGTCTCATACGCAGGATTTTATTGATGGAGCGGAACGTTCGGCAACTGCTTCATGTTTTAACTGTTCGGAATGTACCAACGCGTGCCCCATTTGTTTTGAACGAAACGTTTTTGACCCCCAAAAAATCTTTAGAATGGTCAATCTGGGTCTGGAAAAGGAGATCCTCAAATCCCCCTCCATCTGGCTTTGCATTGCCTGCCAGACCTGTACGGAGGTTTGCAGCCAGTTGGTTTCCGGCCATACCATGATTCAAAGGCTTCAGGAACTGGCCGTGAGTGAGGGAATGGTTGATGCTAAATTTCCGTCACGGTGGAAAGAGACCCAAGCCCTTCTCTACCCGCTTTTTACCAGGGAGATTGACGCGATATTCGGTTTTAAAGGGAAATAAAGGCCTCGGAAAAGAGTAAATGCGGAGTTTGAAACACAGGCGAAGACGGCAGTCCGCATTGTGTTTTGAGGTTGATCATAAAAATAGCGGACCCATGAAGTATGGGGGCCCGCTATTTTTTTTGATGTATTATCCTTTGATGATTCTGGGAAGCATCATGTGGTGCTGCGGGCAAATGGAAACGGGATTCTGATAGGCGCATCCCGCAAAGGCTGCAATGTATTTTCGCAACATGGGAAATGAAACGATTTCATCCACATAGCCCCTGTTTGCGCAGTAAACGGGTCTCGAGTTATCGTAATACTGTTGGGCCAGGTCGTTCATCTTTTCAATGACGGGCCCCAGAGGGCGACCGGCATCCTTTTCCTTGACCAGACGTCGTGCAAAAGAGGCGGCCGCGGCTGTTTCTCCATGCATCACATAAATCTCAGTTGTGGGCGTTCCCAGGGTGAAGGCATTGTGGTTGTTGCTGGTGGGACCTCCCATAATGTAATGGGCGGCCGCAGTGCCTTTTCTTAAGACAATACAGATCTGGGGAACGTCCGTCTGCTCAATGGAGTAAATGAGGGATTGCCCCAGGCCCAGAAGTTCCGCTTTTTCGGCAATATCTCCCACATCAATACCCGATGTGTCCTGAAACCAAACGATGGGAACCCGGTCTCGGCCGCAAAGGGTGACAAATTCATTCATTTTGATCAATCCCTGGCGGTACAGCTTCCCACCAATTCCGGGGTAGGGGGCGTATTCGGGGTATTTGGCTCCCAGGAAACCCTGGCGGTTTCCGATAAACGCCATTAAGAACCCATTGATTTTGGCCAGCCCCGTATAGACTTCAGGACCGTAACCGGGCCGGAATTCCATGTGTTCGCTGTTGTCAAAGATGCGCGCCATCATTTCATCCAGGCTGTAGCTCCGCTTCTGGTTGAATGCCACGATGCTGTTAATGTCTTCCCCTGAATACTTGGGTTCCTTGGGTTCGGCCACTCTGAAGAAGTTGGGATCATAGGCCGGGCACATGTCCACATATTTTTTGAGGGCATCAAGGACGCCCTCTTCGGTTTCATAAACTTCTTTGAAAAAACCCGTTTCATTAAAATGGATGGGGACGCTTCCCGGGGGCACCTCTTTAAAGTGGCGTGTGGATTCGATCAGTTGCTCAGCGCCGTCTTCATCGAATTTTCCCTTGGGGCTCATGCCACTGACAATGCCGCCGCCCCCGACAGCGATGTTTGCGTCCTTATGGGCCAGCAGAATGGTGGGGCTGATACCCTGGTACCCGCCACCCGCCGGATTTGTGCCATAGATGCCTGCCAGGACGGGCACACCCAGTTTTTCAAGCTCTGCGTGGCGATAAAAGGTGGTGCCGTTGCCGCGCCGGTTGGCATAGACTTCCTGCTGTTCAGGCAATTTAACACCGCTGCAGTTCACAATCCAAACCAGAGGAACATGAAGTCGCTTCGCCATATCCGTGACGCGAAGCTGATTGTCCGCCTGCCCAGCGATCCAGGCACCCGCCATGACCTTATTGTTGAAACCGATCACCACCACCCATTTTCCGTTGATCTTGGCCAGCCCATCAATGACACCGGTGGTACCTTCCGCGTTGAACTGGGGGTCATAGAGGGTGTGAAGGGGACACCAGGTGCCCGGATCAATAAGGTATTCAATTCGTTCCCAGACGTTCAGCTGACCACGCTTTTTAAGTATTTCTTCAGGGATGCCTGCATTTTTGACGGCGTCAACCGCATCGGCCACCTGTTTCTCAACCCCTTTAATACTCTCCACATTTTCTTTGGCCGCTTCAATCTGTTTGTCGGTAAGCGGTTTTCCGAAAGAGGTCATCTGTTCAAAATAAGGTTTCATTACTTCCTCCGTTTGTGATCCTTTATCTGTTTGCTTTTCGAATGCCCAATTGGTCCAAGGCAATGATCATCTTACAGATATTGGTGGAACCCTCAACCAGTTGATAGGTAGGAGCATCCCGGTAATACCGGGCTACAGGGTATTCCGTTGAGTATCCGTAGGCGCCCAGGATTTTCATGGCCACCTGTGAGGCTTTGACCGCAATTTCCCCAGCCAGATATTTGGCCTGGGCCACTTCCAGGGTGTTGCCCAGGTTGCCCTGATCTTTCTGCCAGGCGGCTTTGTAAACGACCATGCGGGCTGCTTCGATCTCTGAGGTAATTTGCCCGATCATGTCCTGGTTCATCTGAAACTGTGCGATGGGTTTTCCAAACTGCTCTCTTTCCTGACAGTAAGCGGTGGCTGCATCCAGGCATGCCTGGGCCAGGCCAATGCCGCCGGCGGCAGCGGAAAGACGGGTCTGGTTCAAGGATCCAAACACAATCTTGGCGCCGTCACCTGGTTTTCCCAGGATATTCTCTTTGGGAACTTTGGTGTCTTCAAGATAGATTTCGCCGGTTGGCGATGATCGGGACCCCATCTTGTCCAGATCCGTGGTTGAAATGCCGTTGAAATTTTTGGGCTCAATGACGAATGCGGAAAGACCTCTGCCTCTGGCTTCCCGGTCTGTATAGGCATAGAATATGAGGGCATCCGCCACACTGGTGTTGGATATCCAGGTTTTTGAACCGTTTATGAGCCAGTGGTCCCCTTTATCCTGGGCCGTGGATTTCATGGCCATGACATCGGAACCGGCATTGGGCTCGGTTATGCCGAATCCACCCATGAATTCTGCGCTCACAAGTTTTGGAATATATTTTTCTTTGATTTCGTCCGTGCCGTAACGAAAAATGGTAAAGGCGCATCCCAGAGTCTGCATATTGATCTGAACCCGAAGGGAACTGGAGGCTCTGGCAATTTCCTCTGTCAATATAATCGCCGCCAGCCAGCCCATTTCGTTACCGCCATATTCCTCGGGGATAACAGTTCCGAAAAAACCCAGTTCCCCCATTGGCTTGATGGCTTCTTCATAGGGGAAATAGTGTTTTTCATCCCATTCATCTGCAAAGGGAGCGATTTTTTCAGCGGCAAAATCACGTGCCATATCGCGGAGCATCTGCAGCTCTTCGCTTAAACCAAAATCCATAAGTGAACCTCCTCCGTTGGTGTAACCTGTGTTTAAGTATTTTCGAATTTCACTTCTACCGTATGAAAAGGGAATTGGCAACAGATTAATTCACATTGTAGCTACATTTTAACTTTTTTTTTGGTATCCTTTGGCGCTGAATTCTGATTTTCCCACGGTTTTTTCATTTCCTCATTGACATTTAATTCAGAAGATCCTAGAAAAGTGAAGCTAATGAGAATAATGGGTTAGAATATAAACGGAGGAGGTTAATTGATGGAGCCGCTAACCATAAATCGAAAAGAGAGCAGACTCAGGGTTGCTCCGGAATGGGCGGATGTCTGTTTCACCTGCGGCACGTGTGCAGGTGGATGCCCCGTTACCGGTATCGACGGCCTGGATCCCAGAAAGGCTGTGCGAATGGCTGCTCTTGGTCTGGACCAGGAATTGATTGATTCACGCTTTCCCTGGATTTGCACCCTGTGCGGGCGTTGTGAGTATGCCTGCCCTCAAGGGGTTGAGATTCTGAAAATGATGCGTCGGGCCAGAACCCTTCGCGAACGGGACAAAGTTCCGGGGCCCATTCACAAGGGCGTGATGATGTGTTTGGAAAGGGGAAATAATCTCGGTATTCCCAAGGACGATTTTTTGTTCCTTTTGGCCGATCTCTCCAAAGAAATGGATGAAGATGAGGGATTTCCAGGGTTTTACGCCCCCGTGGACAAAAAGGGTGCCAACATTCTGGTGACGGTCAATTCCAAAGAGCCTTTTGGCGAACCGGATGACATGAAGTTCTGGTGGCGTATTTTTTATGCGGCCAGGGAAGACTGGACCACAACATCCACGGAATGGGAAGGGGTCAACTGGGGCCTTTTTTCCGGGGATGATGAGTCCATGAAAGAGGTTACGGGAAGGATCGTAAAACATTTGGAGGAACTGGAGTGCAGTACGCTACTCCTACCCGAGTGAGGCCACGCTTATTATGCGACTAGGCTTAGTCTGCAAACGTGGTTTCCCGAAGTTTTCGACAAGGTCCGAGTTGTTTCCGTTCATGAACTCCTGAAGGAATACATTGAAACCGGGCGGATCAAACTTGACACATCCATCCATGAAGAGCTCACGACCGTTCACGATCCCTGCAATTACGGCCGAAAGAGCATGAAGGCTTTCGGCGAGGCTTTTTTCGAAGAGCCCCGCTGGGTAACTCAGCAGTGTTGTGAGAATTATGTGGAAATGCATCCGAACCGCATGAACAACTTCTGTTGTGGGGCCGGTGGTGGCGCCTGGGCCATGCCCTATGATGCGGAGAGGATTTATTACGGCCGTGTAAAAGCAGAGCAGATCATTGATACAAAAGCCAAAATGGTGATTGCTCCCTGTCACAACTGCCGGGACCAGATCATGAAAGGTCTGACGAAAGAGTTTGATCTGGATATCGAGACCAAATACCTGTGGGAACTGGTGGCCGATTCTCTGGTGATAGACCCCTGGACTGAAGAAGAGATCAAAAATGCCAATGAGTTGAGAGACGCTCAGTACGAAAGGGATGAGATTGATTTGGATGAGGGTTGGTAGGTTTTTTCACGATTCAAACTGACTGATGTATAGCTTATAAAAAAAGGCCCTCGAAAACTGAGGGCCTTTTTTTTAGGAAAATTTATTTAACTTTCAAGTATAACAGGGCGTGTCCGTCTTCCTCTTTTACCCCCAGAAACTCATGCCCCGATTTTCTGGCAAATGCGGGGAGATCGTTTTTAGTGCCCGGGTCGGTGCTGATGACCGCCAGAATTTGACCCGATTTCATACCACCAATGTGCTTTTTGGTTTTGAGAAGCGGCATGGGACAGCTCAGTCCGCTGCAATCCAGTGTATCGTCCGGTTTGATGTCTTCCGTCATAATTTCTCCTCCAAAGTTAAGATTTGATATGGGCGATTTTGATCGCCAGGTGATTATCAATAAATTCCAAAACTCAGCAACCTTCGTCTTCAACAATTTTGAAAGCAGGTTTTTTCTTGGGTGTGGGCGGCGGTGGGGTTTGGGCCGTGGGAGCTGCTGCCTGTTGTTCAGAACGTGTGGATGTGTCGGGCATGACAAGGTTTGCGTTCTTTTCCACCTTTTCGGCCAGAGCAAAAATCACAGCCTGATCATAATATGCCCAGGCTGACGTGGATGAAGAATCCGCCTGAACGGCTTTTCTGAAATATTCTTTAGCATCCAGGTATTTTCCCCTTTGATAAGCTTCCTGTCCGTGTCGTATCATTTTTGCGCAGAGCGCTTTGTCAACAGCTTTCTGTGGAGTCTCTTCTGCTTGGACAACGGGTGGTAACAGCAAGAAAATTGTCAAGAAAAGCCCAATAAGGGTTTTGAAAAAGAACTTTTTTTCCATGGAAATCTCCTTTTTTGAACAATTTAGACGAACGAACACCTGTACACAGTTAGAAACTACCAGGCATAGGGGTTTTTGTCAATATGGGAAGAAGAAATGGCGCGTCTTTCACAATTTCTTTTCCACTTGATGTTGAGACTGTTTTTCATTATGTGTGGATTTTCCAAACGGTATATTGAATGACTTAAGGAGTATCTTTTGATGTCTTTTCTTTCTGAAACGGGATCTATGTCCCACAGTTTGATGCCCGAGTTAAACCGACGTCCCAAAAAGTTTTCACATATCCATCTGATGGGGGTTTGCGGAACAGGAATGGCTTCCCTTGCCGGAATGCTCAAATCGCAGGGATATGTGATTACAGGCTCAGATGCGAATGTTTATCCCCCAATGAGTCTGGTGCTTGAATCGCTCAGAATTCCTGTTTTCGATGGTTATAAACCCGAGAATCTAATGCCGGCACCGGATATGGTCATTGTCGGCAATGTGATAACCCGCGTGAACCCCGAGGCTGTTGAACTCTCTCGCCTGAGGCTGCCCTATCTTTCCTTTCCACAGGCCATCCGGCAGTTTGCCATCCGGGATAAACAATCCATTGTTATCAGCGGTACCCACGGCAAGACAACCACATCTTCATTGATTGCCTGGATCCTGGAGAGGGCGGGAATGGATCCGGGTTTCATGATTGGGGGTATACCCCGCAATTTCGAAACAAATTTCCAGTTGGGCAAGGGGCGCTATTTTGTCATTGAGGGGGATGAATATGATTCCGCGTTTTTCGATAAAGGGCCAAAATTTCTTCATTATAACCCATTGTATGTTATCCTGACCAGCATCGAGTTTGATCATGCGGATATTTACCGTGATCTGAACCATGTGATCAGCAGTTTTAGAAAGCTCATT
>JGI10211J34971_10000306_pt1 | contig 39102 bp, 37 predicted proteins | sample Etolagsediment_FD_34971 | JGI IMG/M metagenome (IMG submission 34971)
GGATTCAAAGTCGAATTTGACCCTGATGGAGAATTATTGCCGGCCTGGTACAGCATGGTGCTGATTGATTAAGCGCCCTCTCCAATGGCGTATTAGAACAGGAATTTGTTTTTGAGGAACTCCAGGTGCACCGTATGGCGAAAAAGGGATACGACCCCCTTGCCCTGGCCCACCGAATGCTGAAGGATTTCTCCCGGGCGCTGCTCATCGACATGCAGTTAGGAGGGAGTGACGTCATAGAACGGAAGGCCCTTGCCATTGCAGCCGAATTCGGCTGAAAACTGAACAAAACAGAGGGGTCGCTGATCCGGTTGAAACGAACACTTTCTAAAGCGGTTAATCTGGGGAATTAGGAAAATTACAATGACCAAAAAAAAGTTTCTGGAAAATCTCGAAAGAGCCTTGAAGAAAATCATCTGCAAGATGTTTAACGAAAATAACGTGCAGCAGAAACGTATTGAACTGGAACAGCAGGTTGAGGAGTTTGTTCGGGAGAATGCTGGCGAGTACACCCTGGAGGAGCTGATGGAAACCTTTATCTCAGCGGATGCGGCCATCGCCCTCTTTCTCGAATTCCAGGATGCCAAGAGAATCTGCGGGGAAACCGAAATACCGTCAGGCTACATGGTGAACCCCCCGTCAACCGCATGCACCTGACCGGTAATATAACCGGCCTCATCGGAAGCAAGAAACACCGCAAGCCCCACCACTTCTGCCGGACGTCCGAGCCTGCCCATGGGGACCTGATAGGTGGTGTAGGCCTTTAACGCGGTTTGTGGAAAAATGTTCATGGCGGTGTCCGTTTCGATGATTCCCGGCGCGATGGCATTTACGGTAATGCCCATGGGGGCCACCTCTCTGGCAAGGGCTTTCGTCAGGGCGATCACGCCTCCCTTGGCGGCCGAATAGGGCACCATGCTCACCGCTCCCACCAGGCCGGAAACCGATGCCATATTGATAATGGTCCCACATCGACGACCGCGCATGGCGGATAGTGCGATCTGGCTGCAGAGAAAGACGCTTTTGAGATCAAGGGCCATCACGTCATCCCATTCTTCATCGGTCACCGCGGCAAACGGCTTGATGGGAAAACCACCCGCATTGTTCACCAGAATGTCCAACTGCCCGAAACCTTCCACCGTCTTCCCGATCAGATCCTTCACCTGCGAGCGTTCGGTGACACTGGCCTTGATGGCCAGGGCCTCACCACCCCTGCCCTTGATCTCTTCAACCGTTTCCATTGCCGCCATCTCACTGCGGCTGTAGTTGATCACCGTTCGAGCCCCTTCCATGGCCATGGCCATGGCGATTTCCCGACCGATCCCCCGGCTGCTGCCGGTCACCAGGGCGACCTTGCCTTCCAGTCTCATAGCCCCTCCTTCGGATTTCCCTGTTCAGTTCAAATGCCTTCCAGGACGCCGATGACGGTACCGACCTTGACTTTGGAACCGACCTCAACGGAAATTTCGGACAACGTCCCCTGGGCTGGCGCGGTTACATAAAGGGTGATCTTCTCGGTGGTTGCTTCCGCCAGATCCTCCCCTTTTGAAACCTGATCGCCCACCTTCTTTATCCACGAAACGATGGTCACTTCCAATGCACCGTCGGCTGTGGGGGGTATCTCTATATCATAGCGCACGACTCATTCTCCTTTATTCCTGTAAACTGCTGATTCGCCCGGCTCTCCCGCCGGAGTAATTTATTTCAAGGGTTACACAAATCCCGCTCCAAATGTTTCAAAAGATCCGGCCATGAGATGTTCCGGGTTTCCATGTCAAAGCTTTTTTCCAGAATCTCCTTCAGACCCGTCTTGACTTCCCCCATGGGTGGCGCCTGCCCCAGAATCTGGCGAATGGATGAAACGGGCATCATTCGGACGCCGCACGGGTTAATAAGATTGAAGGCATCGAGGTTCGGATCCACATTCAAGGATAGGCCGTGAAATGTAAAGCCATGTTTCACGGCAATGCCTACGGACGCGATCTTCGATTCCCCGTACCAGACACCCGGATAGTCCTCTTTTTTATGGGTAAGGATATCATAGTGAGCCAGGAATTCAATTAGCACATCTTCCAGCCTGTGCAGATACTGATTTGCATTCAGTCCCACATCTCCCAGATAAAGCAGAGGGGAAACCACAAGCTGACCGGGGCCATGATACGTGACGTCACCCCCCCGGTTTACCTCCAGAACATCAATCCCCAGATTCTGAAGTTCTTCAGCAGAGGACAAAATGTTATTACGGCTTCCTGATCTGCCGATGGTGAAAATAGGAGGATTTTCCTGCAGGATCACCGTAGGCGCAAGCCGTCCCTCCACACGGGCCCGGAGTATCCGATCCTGGATTTCAAAGGCAGGTACATACGGCATCACGCCAAGGTCCAACCAGAGTCCGCTCTGTTCCCCCGCAGCCATCATCATCCATCCCCCGCAGCCCGAAAAGCACAGGCCGTCGCCCACAACGAACTTCTTCCAACGGGTTTCACCCCACCCGGGATCTATCCCTACGCCGGACAGAGAACCCCGCCGCACTTCTGGTAAAGGGCCTGCAGATCACCGTTCAGCTGAGCAAAAATATAGACGGGCGCACAACCCGGATACTCTATGACCTGTTTGGCCAACTGCATGGCCTTTTCCACTTTATCCCTGCTGGGAAAGAGCTTCCAGCAATCTCCGGTTATGAACAGATATTTATCCTTCACCAGTTCGGGTTCAAATTCCGGCACGCCACCCGCCACAATATAGACTTCTCCCGCTTTCTGGATGAAATCCTTCGCATCCACATTGTTGTTGAAATTATCCAGGGCACCGCGGATATTGACAAAACAGCCCGGACAGGTCTGCTGGATGACGGCATTAATGCCGGGTATCAAACCGATGGGGTCATTCATGGGCCGTTTGAAAAAGGTCCTGACTTCCGTGGCAGGCGTTCCCACCACTTCGATGGCATCGAGCTCCCGAACCCCCAGCCCTTCCGTGGCGGCGATACGCACGGCTGGGATTTCCACAGTCTCAAATCCCATGACATAGGAGGTCACGGCATCCACGGCCACTGTCTGGGCCCCCGCGATAAGCAGATTCATCTCCACCGGGCTTCCGGCGTGAGGCCCCTGCCCTTCCATGCCGATCACCGCGTCTACCAGCGTGAGATCCGCCTCCCTCACGCGAAGCAGGTCCGCACACTTCTGCCCCAGATCCAGGCGATGTAAATCCTGCTGCTCTCCGCTGGGATGAATGTTGGGGATAATGCCCTGCCAGTTTTTTTAACGATTCCTGCCAGGTGGGTCTTCATCTTGGGCAGATTGATCACCCGGTCGGCATCCAGGAGGGGTTTGTAGATCTTTGCCTTTTTGTAGAGTCTGGCTCCCTCTATTTCAACGTCCACCAATTCTTCTTCGTCAAAGAAGATCACCCGGTCCGCGCCACCGCGCTCGGCGGCCGCCTTCATGCCGGACATTTGAAATGCCGGACGGGCCCGTCCCACATGCTGTCCCAGAGAAGGGTTGTCGCCCACCCACACTTCCCCGGCCTTTGAATTTTCCTTCAGGTAGCTGACCATGGCCTCGATCACCCTTGGATCCACCACGGAAAAGCTCTCCGGCGGCGCCTGAAAGGCAAGGTTCGGTTTGATTAGGACCGTTTCGCCTTCGCCCACGATATTATCGATACCGCCGACGGCCAGTTGAATGGCCTCTGCGATCTTTCCCTTGATCTGGGTGACGTCTTCTTCATAACGTACAAATTTGCCTCCCAGAAATTCGGGGTTTCCTTTTAATGCTCCTGTTTTGACGATGGCTACTCTGGGTTTGCTCATGATCACCTCCATGGGAATTATGGTTAAAAATCTAAACGCAAATTACGAATTTTGGCCGACAAGCACATCGTTGGCATAAACACAAATCTTGTCTTCGGGTAGATCCAATAAGACGTCACCGGAGGGGATCACGGTGCCTGGGTTTAGCTTTATGCGGACCTTTTCATCTTGTATTCGAACGGTCACAACCCTGGCGTTGCCGAATTCCTGCACCCGGTCCACCTGCCCTTTGATCCCATTGCCATCTTTTAAGTCGGCAAATCCTACATTTCTAGGCCTGATGCCGATTTTCAGATTCCCAACTCCCGCCGGCATGGAAATATTTTGGGGAATGGGAATGGATCCACCGGGCGTCTGCAATCGATCACCCACCGGCGTGCAGGGGATGAAGTTCATGGCCGGCGAACCGATAAAATACCCAACATAGGTGGTTTCCGGCCGGTCATAAAGTTCCTGCGGCGTTCCGGACTGAATGAGCTCTCCATCGTTCATGACAACGATGGTGTCCGCAAAAGTCATGGCCTCGGTTTGATCGTGGGTGACATAAATCATGGTCAGGCCGTAGAGTTCATTGATCCGTTTGAGCTTGCGTCGAATCTCGAACTTCAACTGCGGATCGATCACGGTCAGGGGCTCATCCATGAGCAGTGCCGTTACGTCATTGCGAACCAGCCCGCGGCCCAGGGAGATCAACTGCTTTTCGTCGGCGGCCAGCTTCCGCGCCGGCCGTTTGAGCTTGTCCGTCAGGTTCAAGAGTTCCGCCACTTCCTGCACCTTTCGTCTCCGTTCCGCCTCGGGCATGTGCCGGCAAACCAGGGGAAACGCCAGGTTTTCTTCAACAGTCATGAGCGTGTAGATGACCGGAAATTGGAACACCTGGGCGATGTTGCGCTTGGGTGTGGGCAAATGGGTGAAATCCGTACCGTCAAAGAGAATTCTGCCCTGGCTGGGGTGGATCAGACCGGATATAATGTTGAGCATGGTGGTCTTTCCGCATCCGGATGGCCCCAGCAGAGCGTAGGTGCCGCCGTCTTTCCAGACCAGATTCAACGATTTCAGTGCATAGGTCGGCTCTTCCGCATCCGGTTCATAGGTATGGGCAATGCTGGAAAGCTCAATTTTCGCCATGGGTTATCTCCATTGGTCCTCGGTTGTTGCGGGAGCGGCGATAAGGTCTCCGCCAACCGAGAAAGCGTACATTCGATGGGAATCGAGACTTACCGAAACGGTGCTGCCGATGGCATGCTGGGAAACACCGCCTTGGTAGAGGATAAAGTCTCCAATATCTCCCGACAAATGNAGGATGGTCTGTGATCCGCTGATTTCGCTCAATTCAACGGTGCTCCCGATNTCCCCGCCAAGGCAGAGATCGGCCGTACGCAGACCAAAGCAATAAGCCCCCGGGGAAAGGTGGGCCAGGTGTGACGGCAACGGCACCCGAACGCCCCCTTGCAGCTGTATATCGCCATTATCAATGGCCCCTTCGAAAATGTTGATGGGAGGATCGTTGATGATTTTGGCACACCGGATGGTGGCAGGGGCATTGAAAACAGCAAGCGGTTTTCCCTGCTGGATAACGGCGCCTTCATCCATGATGATCAGCTCATGGCCCAGTTGAATGGCTTCCTCCGGTTCCGTTGTGGTATAAACCACAATGGCATCATCCTGTCCTTCAAAAATATTCTGAAACTCCTCACGCAGCTGCTCCCGCAGCTTGTAATCCAGATTTACAAGGGGTTCGTCCAGAAGCAGTATTTCAGCACGTTTCACCAGCGCTCTGGCCAGGGCAACACGCTGCTGCTGCCCTCCGGAAAGGGAAGAGGGACGACGCGTTTCATAATCCGCAAGACCCACCATGCCCAATACCTCCCTTGCCCGGCGTTTGGCCTCGTCGGAGGGCACGCCGGCACGCCGCAGGGGGAAGGTCACATTGGCCAGGACACTGAGATGAGGATAATTGATGAACTGCTGGTATACCATGGCCACCCGGCGTTTCCAGACCGGCAGACACAGGTAATCTTTGCCGTGTAGTGTCAGTGCCCCCTTTTGCGGTTCCTCGAGTCCGGCAATGGTTCTCAATAGGGTGGTTTTTCCAGCCAGTGTGCGGCCAAGGACCGTATAAAGGCCGCCCCGTTTAAATGTTAGACTGACATCATCCAGATGGGCAATGTCATCGATGCGGATATCAATATGTTCCAGGATCAAAGCCATCCAGATCTCCTTATCGGATTGCGCCTGCCATGTTGCCGCTGGAAAGAAACCGTTCCACAACAAAGGCAATGATCACCAGCGGTGCCACGGATACCAGGGCTGAAGCCGAAAGACTCCACCAGGGTGTCACGGAGGAATTCAGCGCAACCACGGCTACAGGAAGGAGCTGGGTCTTGGTGAAGGTAAGCGTGAAAGCAAAGAAGAAATCATTCCAGCCGAACATGATACAGAAAAGCCCGCCCACCGCGATACCCGGCAAGGAATTGGGTAAAATCACCCGCAAAAAGGCCCCGATGGGATTGCACCCGTCTATCATGGCCATTTCGTCGATCTGCGGTGGCACATTGTTGAAAAAATCGACCATCACCCATGTAGCAATGGGTAGAAGAAGGGCAACGTAGACCAAGATAAGACCCGCAATGGTGTCCAGGAGGCCAAAAAACTGAAGCATCAAAAAAAAGGGAATGGCCAGTACAATGGGCGGCATAATCCGTTGGGATATGAAGAAAAAGGTGATATCGCTGTTCTTGACAAATCCCATGCGGTAAGTAAACCGCGATAGGCCATAAGCGGCCAATGTCCCCAGGACCAGACTGATCAGGCTGGCGCTCAAGGTGACAACGGCACTTGAGATGAAAGGCTGAATGATGTCGATGCCCTGCCCTCCCGTACGGACCAGAACTTTCCACCCTTCGAGGGATGGCTTGTATTGCAGCCAAGGGATGTAGGTGGCGCCACCCGTGACGCCGTTTGCGGTTTTGAAGGAGGTGGTCAAGGCCCACAAAAAAGGGAGTGCCACAAATGACGACCACAGCAGGATGGCCAGGTATTTCAGGGCCAGATAAAGGGTTCTCATGATTTAATCTCGTGCAATTTTTCGGGTTAGAACCTTGGCAATGATGGTCAAACTGATGATCATGATAACCAGGTAAGCCAGGGACAACGATGCCGCATATCCGATCTGGTAATCCCTTAGCCCTCGAATGTAAATGTAGTAACTGCTGGTCTCCGTGGCGGTCCCGGGTCCGCCGGAGGTGAGAACATAAACGGTTTCCATCAATTTTGAGGCCTCGATCAACCGAATCAGAATGGCACCGATGGAGATGGGCGCCATCAGGGGAAACGTGACGCTGAAAAAGGTTCGAAAGGGCCCTGCGCCGTCAATGGCGGCTGCCATATAGGGTTCTCTGGGCAGCGACAGCAACCCCGCCAGAAGCAGAAGGAACATGAACGGGGTCCATTGCCATACCTCCACGAGAATAACGCTGACCATGGCCATCGGTCCTGTGGAAAGCCAGCTCAACGGTTCAAATCCCAGCATCTGAATGATGTCGTTGGCGGGCCCCAGGGACTCGTGCAGAATGGTTCGCCAGATCACCGACATGATCACCGGTGTCGTCATCATGGGTACCAGAAAAAGGACACGGATAAACCGTTTGAGGATGATGTCCCGCCACACCAGAAGCGCCAAGCCGAACCCCAGCAGATATTGAATCAAAACGGAACCGATGGCCATGAGGCTGAGTCGCGTCAGCGATTCCCAGAACCGCATATCCTCAAACAGACGCCCCCAGTTTTTGCCCCCGTACCAGTCGAGGCCGGGTTTCACCACATCCCAGCTTGAGAAACTGACGCGGATGGTGAACAGCAGGGGGAAAATAATAATCGCAACCAGGACGATCAGTCCGGGCAGCAGAAAAAATTGTTTGTATTTCAGTTTCAGCATAGCGCCTCTGAACCGGTAGTAAAAGGCATGGCATCACGCCAAAAAAATCACAAAAAGGTTTCTCTAGTGTTCTGTCATAACTGCAATATCGTAAAGATGCCGTCATTCCGGGCTTGACCCGGAATCCAGAATCTCTGAATTAGCCGCACATACTGGATTCCGGCCTACGCCGGAATGACGTAGGTGTTGCTTCACTTTCTTTTATATCAGACACTTCATATATGACACGACACTAGTCCCCTTCGAAAAAATGCAGGCCGCCTAAGGTCTTTCACGGCCTGCAGATTTTCTATTGGGGAATTTCTTACTGAACGTTGTCTTCCAGTGCCACAACGTTTTTGTAAGCGTCTCGGACTCTTTCCTTGCCGATCCGATCCACAATCTGTTCCCATTCCGCGGCGACCCCGTCAAGGGCCTTCTGGGGGGTCTCCTGCCCCGCCAGCGCTTTGGAAACGCCCGCGGCCAGGGAACTCATGAACTGGCCAACGCCCGGAACCCTCAGGTCAAAGACCCGGTTCTGGCTGTCGTCCATACCGGAAAGGGTCTCCACATAGGTGGTGGCGGTTTCTTTATCCCATCCCAGTTTTTCGACCCAGAAATTGGGGTCGAAGTGGGTGGAGCGGTACGGGTTCACCCCAAATCGCCCGATCTGCAGATCGTGCAGGGTGTTGGCCTGGTTGCTGAAGAAGCAGAGATAATCAAAGGCCATGTCCTTGTTCTTTGAGGATTTTGCAACAGCCGACGTCCATCCCCAGCAGATGTAGGGGGCACGGTTCGGCGGATCAAACTTATCCCATTTGTTGGTCTTGCGGTTCCATGCCTCGGATGCACCCGGCAGGGGAGCAGCACCCACCTTGTTGCGGATGGGGCTGTCTTTTTGCATGGCTTGGATGAACGCATCGTCCCAGCTGTAGCTCATGAGAACCTGACCGCCACCGAAGGAGAAAATTTCATCGCCGAGACCGAAATTGTTTCCGCCCGGAGGAAACGCCTTCTGCGCTTCCACAAAGAGCTGAAGTCCCTTGACCCAGCCGGGGGTGTTGACCAGCGGTTTCATGGTTTCAAGATCAAAAAAGAATCCGCCTTTGACATTGGGATCTTTTGCAAAGGGCGCCACCCGGCTGATGAAGGCCGAAAACATCAAATCGTCACGTTTGGCCACCTCAGCGGTTCCGTAGTTGGGTTTTCCATTACCGTCCCAATCCCATCCGGAAAAATAGAGGGCAATCTGGTTGTATTCTTCCCAGGTCTGCGGAACACGCAGTTCCTTTCCGGTGTCTTTTTTGTATCGGGCCTGCATCTTGGGATCTTCGAAAATATCACGACGATACTTGAGATAGTGACGGTCTCCATCCACCGGAAACTGGATCATCGTATCGCCCCATGTGGCCACACCGATGTAGTTCTTAGTAACCTCCTTCATGCTTTTCGTATTACGATATTTTTCAGGGACAGGCTCGAGGTATTTGTTGAAATCTCCGATCCAGAGGGACCCATAAAAAAGCACATCATAGGCATCCTGGCCTGTCTGAAAAGGGATCATGATTCGCTGGAATAAATCGCCGAAGGGCACATGTACCACGTTGACCTTGGCGCCTGTCAACTCTTCAAACTGTTTGGCATGAAGCGCTGTCGGTTCCCCCATGACCGGAACCGCGTGGGTGATAATGTTAAGGGTTCGCCCGGAGTAATCCTTTGCGTCGATAGCCTCAAAGGAGCATTCCCCTTGTACATCCTTTTCAATGCCGTACTTGGTATAGTCGGCCGCCTGGACCCCAAAACTGATGGTCGCCAGAAAAACTGCCACAATCAACGAAAAAACAAAACGCTTCATAGCCTCCTCCTATTCTTAAAAAAGTTGTCAGTTCAGGGAATCAGGACCGACCGGCCTCTGTTTCTTCCCTCCATAAGGTCCCGCAGGGCCTTATTCGCCTCATTTAAGGGGTATTCCATCGTGGTCAAGGATACCAGGCCGCGATCCACCATGGTAATCAATTCCTTTAACTCCGAAAGTGTTCCCCCCATAATACCTACAATGGTCTTTTTGGATCGGACGATTTCCAGGGTGGAAACCCGCAACTGGCCGCCATAACCGACCAGGAAGTAGTAACCGCCTCGCCTGGTAAGGGACAGTCCTCGCTCCACCGTGCTGTTCCTTCCAACAAAATCGATGGTGGCATCCACACCCAACCCCCTGGTCAACGTGCGAATCTTTTCAGGATATTGCTCGTCAGCCACAAGGGCATAATGGGCCCCCACTTTCCGGGCCAAATCGAGCGCGGCCTCCGATTTGTCTACCGCAATGATTTCGGTTGCACTGAGTGCCCTTAACACCTGAATCCCCACATGACCCAGTCCGCCTGCCCCCAGGACCAGCGTATAGTTCCCCGGCGCCAGGTGCTCCGAGGCGCGTCGAACTGCGCTGTAAGCCGTCAACCCGGCATCGGCCAAGGGAGCGATATCCATGGGGGAGAGATGGGTAGGAAGCCTGATGAGACTTGACTCTTCCGTCAGCATGTATTCCGCAAACCCGCCATTGCGATTGAATCCGGGATAACCGCCGTGGTGCCGACGGGCGGAACCGGCAGCGTCTTCACCGCCCATGGGATGGATAATCACCGGATCCCCCACCTCTACGGATTCCACTGAAGCGCCGATTTCTTCTACCCATCCGGCATTTTCATGCCCCAGGATCATGGGCAGCTCAATGTGCATATGATCACACCATATTCCCTTGATCAGGTCCAGATCGGTCCCGCAGACACCGGCACCGCCTATCCGGACAATAACATCGGTGGGCTTTTCGATGTTGGGTTCGCGGACGTCCCCGTAGACCAGCCACTCGGCGCCTTGTAACGATGTATCGAATTGGTATAATTGTGCCGCTTTCATTCCCAGCCTTCTCAAGGATACCCACCGTTTTGAAATGGATATTGAGGGTCTGTCGATCCAGCTCTACTTTTGGAAAATAACCGGAGCGTCCGTTGCGGATTTCCAGATTTAAAATACCTGAGCAAATGTCGTGCCATTATCCCATTGAAGGAGAAACACCCTTAAATAGACATCCTGGCGTTGGATAAACCATTTTAAAGCAGATTTGGGCTGTTCACAAATTGCGCACCTGAACAGGTCATTGTTGATAAACTGAACAGGTCTCTGAGCCACCACAGCCTTGACAGCTTTTTCATAAGGGCTTGACAATTATTTTTAGAAGTTTTAGTCCTGACAGCACATGTTGTCTTATGGAGAAAAAACCCATGGAGGAAGGCGCCCGTACCTGCCTGGTACGTGAGGGGATCGTCCCGGCGAGATTTTTCAGTCCTGAAATACGCTCATCATGGAAGAGATGCTTTGATACCGGTCTCGATCCCTTTGGTGATCCCACCCCGATCCAGATCAGTGCTGCTCAACTGAACAGACGCAGGGAGGAAAACGATCTGGTCCGTCGGCTGGCCAAAATGGAGATGGAAAACCTCCACCGTCAAATCGCCGGCTCCAACTTCATGATCATTTTTGCCGACAGTGAAGGGGTCATTCTCGATCGCGTGGTGGACGGCGTCATGGCCACCGACAACCCCGGCAGAACACTCCCTGGATCCATGTGGCAGGAAGAAATAAACGGGACCAATGCTTTGGGGCTGGTTGCGGTAACACAAATGCCCGCCATCGTACATGGAGAAGAGCATTATTTTAGGGATCACGCAAACCTGACCTGTGCCGCAGCCCCGATTTTCGGACAAAGCGGCAATCTGGTAGGGATTATTGACGCAACATCCGATTGCCGTTGGCGGCAGCGCCATACACTGGCACTGGTGGGGATGAGTTGCATTACCATAGAAAACGGGTTGTTCAGAGATCGACACAAAGGCAACCTCATTTTAGAACTTCACAGCCGCAGCGAGTTCCTGGGTACTTTGCAGTCCGGATTGCTCGCCTTTCAGGCTGATGGTTTCTTAGAGGAATCCAATCGGTGGGCCATGCCATTTCTGCAGGACCTGCAACCCAGGGCCAAGATTCATTTCGATGAAATCTTTATCACACCTTTCCGAGAGTTCTTAAGCCGCTTGTCGGGCGACAGATCAACCTATCTTACCGACAGGGAGGGCAGCTCTTTTGCAGTGAGGGCCTTTAATTTTCATGCTCATAAACTGGCCGCGGCACCGGCTCCCATTCGTAAACGTCCCAGCACCACCGATGAAATCCACATGGTCTGCGACGATCCCTTGGTCCGCTCAGCCATGCACATGGTAAGACGGGCCGTTGAACTGAATGTGCCCATTCTGATTCGGGGAGAAACCGGCACGGGCAAGGAGTTGATAGCCCGCTATGCCCATGCTATCAGTAACCGCAAGGGCGATTTTGTGGCCATTAACTGCGCAGCCCTTCCGGAATCACTGATCGAATCGGAGCTGTTCGGGCACCAGGACGGCGCGTTTACCGGTTCGGCCCGAGGCGGATCAAAAGGGCTTGTGCGCCAGGCCCACCAGGGAACCCTTTTCCTGGATGAAATCGGCATGATGCCGGCCCCGATGCAGGCCAAACTGCTGCGGTTCCTGGATCGCATGGAAATCCGCCCGGTGGGAAAAACCACTGAAATTCAGATGGATATCCAGTTGATCTCTGCCACCAATGAAACATTGAACGGAAAAGAGCAGATGGGCCATTTCCGGCCCGACCTACTGTACCGCATCAACACCATGGAGGTCTGTCTGCCGCCTTTGCGGAAGCGTCATGATCTTCAAGAAATTATAGAGGCCATCGTGAAGACATTCGACGGTCCTCTTGAGCTGACCCCACCCGCCTTGAGCATGCTGCAAGCTTATAACTGGCCTGGAAACATCCGCGAACTGAAAGGGTTTCTGACCCGCGCTTTGATTGCCTGTGGAAAGGGAATTGTAACGGGCGAGGCGGTAGAAAAGGTTCTTAACATCCCCGCGCCTGTCAAGACCGCAAAATATTCGGCCAAAGACCTGGCCACTCAGGAGCAAAAAATCATCTTTGACGCCTATGAGCGTCATGACGGCAACATATCCGCCGTATCCCGGGAGCTCGGCATATCCAGGAACACCGTCTACAAAAAGCTGAAGGACGCGCGAAAGGATCGTCAGACAGTATCAGAAGGGGATGGCTAAAATCATGTCAGCAGCACTTGTAAAGCCTTAGCAGGCGCTCATCCATCAAAAAATAGAACTTCATGAAAGAGGATCCGTCGAAACGGGTTCTGACCCCATGAACCGTATTCGCCAGGTCAATGGTGCTGCGAAGGTGGGTAATCATAATCAACTGTTTATCAGCGGCCACATCTTTTAAAAATGCCTGCATGGATTTGTGGTTGGTATAATCGAGCGATGGTTCCACTTCGTCGAGAAGATAGAACTGGCTGTCGAGCAGGTGAAAGACTGCCAATTTGAGGGCTAAACTGGTAATCGCTTTTTCCCCTCCGGAAAGCTGATGTGCCCGCCTGACCCTGTTCCCTGAAAGGGTTATCTCAATTTCGATGCCCCGCCTGCCTTTTTCCAACATGACATTCAACCGAACTTCCGCAAGGGGCATGAGATAGTTCATATAGCGGTAAAAAAGGGGGGTGACGTGGTCCTGAATCTGTTTTACCAGGTCGGCTTCGGATTTCAGCTCAAGTAGATTCCGGATAGCAGAAAAACGTTTGTGGGGAGTAAGCTGAATTATATCGTTGATTTCTTCCTGCCGAATAATGGTTTTTAAGGAATGCCCGAGTTTAAGGGAATCCAGTTTTCTTCTAAAATCAGCCCTGCTGCACGGTTTATCTTCAATCCTAAACCGACTGCGGCCGTTGCGGGACATGTTCCGCGAGAGCTTGAAAACCGGACTGTCTTTGGCTGAACCTTCCTTGAACAGCAGTTCCACCCGCACCCGTTCCGCGGGAAGATAGGTCTTGCTGCCGCCAAAAAACAGTTCATCACGTTTGTAGCATCTGAGCCGCCCGATATTGTCTTCCCCCATGGCCCAGACAATCGCATCCAGAATGTTGGATTTACCCACGCCGTTGTTTCCGATAATGACCCCGATGCCGGGCTGAAACCCCATGTTGGTGTTTTCGGAAAACGATTTAAACCCTTCGATATTGACCTCTTCCAAATGCATGATAACGGTCCCCCTATTTTTCCCTGTATCGCCGCTGGAGCTCTTCAATCAACTCTTCCTGACCTGGAATGATGGCTTCATAAACGAGATCACCATCCAATGCAACGCTTGGCAAGGATTTCGCTTTCAGCTCTCTGAAACGTTTCACCCCTTCCCGCGTTCTCATATCCCATTCATGAACCTCTATGATATCCTGTACTTCTTCCGGTAAAACCTTTACCGATTCCGCCATGTAGACGCAGGCCAGTCACTGGTTAAAATCGGTCAGCAGCACATCCACAAGGACCTTGTTTGCCATTATATTCACTCCGCTGATTTCAGAAATCCCAGGACCTCACTTGTGTCCTGTCATATATCAAGTGCCCGATATGAAAGAAATGAAGCATCACTCGCGTCATTCCGGCGAAAGCCGGAATCCAGTATTTGTGTATAATTCGGAGATTCTGGATTCCGGGTCAAGCCCGGAATGACGGCATCTTTGCGACATTATTGATGCGACAGAACACTAGAGACCTCAAATTCAAACTGATTCTTCGATGATTTCAAGTCGAACACCGCTAGCAGTGGTTTCCAGAAGTCCCCATTTGGCCTTTCCGCTCTCTTCGGAACGCCCCATGCTGACAAATTCCTTTTCACCAACATGCCAGTGGCCCCATTCTTCCCTCTGCCCGAACAATATCAGATCAGACTGAAATTGCGGGATCATCGCCTCGAGTGCGGGAAAAACCGTTTCATCCCTCATGAAATCCGCCAGGCCGCATACCATATTGATTTCGAGGCTGTAGGGCGCAAAATCTGAAAATCCGGGAAGGTCCTGAAGGTACTCCCCATAAAAAGCCACCGCTTTTCGGTCCCCCAGCGGAAACGTTACGAGCTGCGGAAGCATGGAGATCCAATCCCGGTCTTTCGGCCTCAGAGGAGGCGTAACATTTTTTCCATCGTTTGCATATAACCAGTCTCTTTCGCCTTGAATGCAGACCACCGTTTTTTGACGTCGAAGCAGCCGGATCAAATCCTTGTTAGCATCTCCTTCACCGGTAAAATTCCCGATGCAGTAAGCGGCCTCCACATTACGGTCTCGCATCCCTGTCAGTATCTTCTGAAGAACATCCGTGTTTCCATCCAGAACGCCAACGAGACCCACTTTCTTTCGAAGCGCCTGATCATCCATAATGCGGATCGGTTCCGGCGGAGAAAGAGATCCGTTTACAGCTGATTCCAAGGCCATGGAAAGCTGATCAGGGCAGGACGTTTTATCCCGACATTGGATGCCGTCCAACAGGGGAAGAATTTCTTCAACGGTTCGTCCTTTAACGAGGCGGGACACCAGTTGTGCGTTTCCAGGGCATCCCCCGCCCACGAACCGCACCTCTTCAAGCACACCTTCATTGAGTTGAAAATGAATTTCCGGCGGGCACACCCCATCGGTCTGAAAAATAAAACGGCGTGATTCGGTTTCGGGTTTCATGGTGAAAACTTTTCCTATTTGAAATAGTCGTCTCTCGCCTTTTTGATCTGAAGAAGGTTCTCCAGGGGAGACGGCGGCGCGATACCGCAGCCGGGGCACAAAAAGTCCGTGCCGTTTTCTAGGGCATCCATCGCCTCCTGATAAACCTGCTCAGGAGTTCCACTGAAGAGCGTCGTGGCCGTCGCCACATTGCCAAATACTCTGACGCCCTTTTTGTGAGCGATTTCCACCGCCGCTTTCATGTTGGCCTTTTCTTCAATGCTGATCCCGGCAACACCGGTGTCGCACATCATCTCGATGACACCGTCCGAATTACCACAGACATGGAGCACCACGGGCCCTTTTGCCCGATCCACCACATTCTTCAATGCGGGTTGGGCCAGTTTTTCAAAAAATTTGGGCCTGATCAGCGCCGGACCCGCTGTGGGCTCCGCAAAAACATAATAGTCGGCACCGTTGTCAAAGGCAAAATTCACCGCCGCCACTGCCGCCTCAGTGGTCACTTCCAAAACCTGGTTGACCATATCCGGTTTCTTGTAAATCCACTTCATGAACTGTTCCGTTCCCACCAGGTTCGCCGCACAGGTAAACGGGCCTTCCGTTTCACCGAAAATAATCAGCTCATCCCCGACCTTTTCCTTGAGCAGGCGAAAATGCTCCCTGAACATGGGGAACCTTCCCCTTTCCAGAAAATCCGCGGGAAATTCAAGGTTCTCAAGGCTATCCTTATAGGGATGCCCCTGGATCGAGTACTGGATGTCTTTCTGGGGCGTTCCCAGTTTGCAGCCAAACGCTTCGCTTAGGCCCACGATATCCCACCCCATGGCCTTGACCCACTCAAATCCGGCGTACTGATGCGCCGCATAGGCAAGCTCCGTCATGGCAACGGGGTCGGTGTCCGCAAGGGGCCTTGCGTATCCGCATTGATCCATGAGTGCCACCACCCCGTAGGTGGTTGTGCTTCCCGCAGGGGTCATGTCAACGTCTTTTCCGTTTAGTTGATTCCAGAACCGTTCCTTTAAACCCATTCCTGCCATTTTACACCTCCTCCACCTTCATTCCGATCCCTAGACCGAAAGGTGCTGTTTAATAATATCTGCATCCGCCAGCAATTCCTCAGAGGTTGCCGTGCCACCAATCATCCCTTTGATTCCCATTAGATAATGGCGCGAGGCCACCTTCAAGGCCATGCGGTAATTCTGTTCCACCAACAAAAGCGTAAGACCTTCCGCCACACATACCAGCAGTATGGGCTGTATCACTTCGTATACCAAGAGTGGCGCAAGCCCCTGGCTGGGCTCGTCCAACAGCATCAGCAGGGGATTTCCCATAAGCGCCCGACCGATGGCCAGCATCTGCTGTTCTCCACCGCTCAGGGTTGACCCATCCTGTTTCCCTCTGGCCTTGAGCACCGGAAAATGGCCGTATACTTTCTCCATATTCCACACATCATCCTCACGGCTGGGCTTTTCCGCCAGCTTGAGATTCTCTTCAACACTGAGTCCGGGGAAAATATGCCGTTCAGCAGGAACATACCCAATGCCGCGGCGAACCACCCGATGAGGCGGCCAGCGGGTGGTATCCTGGCCGTCAATCCGTATTTTTCCGGAGCGTGCGGGGGTGAGCCCCATGATGGAGCGCAGGGTGGTGGTCTTGCCCACACCGTTTCTCCCCAGAATGGAAACGGCTTCATGGCGGTTGATATGCATGGAAAGTCCCTGGATAATGTGGCTTCTTCCGTAATAGGTCTGGAGGTCCTCTATTTCAAGGATTCTGTCCGTTTTTTGATCACGCATCCCCAAGATATGCCTCCTTCACCGATTGATTTTTCTGGATCGCTTCCGGAGGTCCTTCCGCAATAATGGTTCCCTGGTGCAGAACCGTAATTTCGTCGGAAATGGTCATTACCACATCCATGTCATGTTCCACCAGAGCGACGGATATCTTCTCACTGAGGCCTTTGATCAGCTGGGCAATATGTTCTGTTTCCGCCGGGGACATGCCGGCCGTGGGCTCATCCAGAAACAGAATTTTCGGCTCGCTGGCCAACGCCATGGCCACTTCCAGCAACCGCTGGTCACCGTGCGCCAGATTGCTCGAAGGCACATGGGCCTTGTCTTTGAGATCCAATCGTTCCAGAATCTCCCAGGTTTCCGCATTGACTTTTTTCAAACTCCCCTTCTTTGAAAATATCCTGAATGATCCGCCCCGTTTCATCTGTTTCGATATGCGCACATTTTCAAATACGGTAAGGCCCATGAAAATACTCGTAATCTGAAAAGTACGGCATATCCCCAAACGCGTCAGTCGATGGGCCGGCTGGCTCGTGATATCTTTTCCCTGGAACATAATGGCCCCGGAACTGGCGGGTATCCGTCCGGTGATGACATTGATCAGGGTGGTTTTTCCGGCGCCATTGGGTCCGATAATGGACTTGAGCCGGTTTTCCCTGAATTCAATATTCACCGCATTGGTGGCCAGTACGCCGCCGAAATGCCGATGAAGCTCTTCCGTATGCAGGATTACCCTTTGCGTCATGGAACTCTCCTACTCTTTTCTGAACCGAAACAACCCATTTTTTAACCAAGACAGGGCGCCCAGACCCACAAAGCCCCTGGGCAAGAACAGCACCAGCAAAATCACCACAAGGCCCACAAAAAGCTCCCAGTGTTCGGTCATGGTACTGATATAATCCTGCATCAGAATAAAAATGCCCGCTCCCACAATGGGCCCCCANAGNGTNCCCATACCCCCCAGCAATACCATCATGAGTACGGCCGCACCNGCGAAAGCATGCATGGTNGTGGGNCCGATATACCCGCGGTAAAGAATGTAAAGCCCGCCGCTGATGGCCGCCAGCATACAGGCAAAAATCCAGCCCAGTAGTTTGTATTTGCGAACATTGATCCCCACAAACGATGCGCGATCTTCATTCTCCCGAATGGCCTCCAATACGGATCCGAAAGGGGAATGAATAATGCGCCAGGTCACCATCAGGCAAAGCACGACGATGGCAAGGGTCAGCAAGTACATGACGGTGGGATCTCCCGAGTTCCCCAGAACCCATCCTCCCAAATGCACGTCCGGATGGGGCACTCCCATTAACCCATCGTCCCCTCCCGTCAAATCGTACCATTTCCAGGCCACCGTGAAAAACATCATGCCGAAGGCCAGGGTCAGAAGGGCAAAAGCAAGACCGCCGGTTCTGACCTGAACCCACCCCACCGGAATGGCAATCACTGTGGTCCCCACGACACCCATCAACAGGGCAAGCCAAATAGAGGTTGGTGCAATGTGTATCAGGAACAAGCCTACAATATAGGCACCGATTCCGAGATAGGCATTGTGCATAAACGATAACAACCCGGTATACCCCAGCAGCACATCCAGACTCATGGCCAAAAGGCCGTAGATCATCATTTCATTGATCAGGCTGATATAGAACCGATTGGTAAAAACAAAGGGAAAAAGGGCCAGACAGACCACCATAATTATGAGCGCAACAATCCTCACAATCGAACCCGCCTGCTGTTTTACGTGAGTACCATTCATTTCGTCCATTCTACTCAAACCTTCCTTCTCCAAGAATACCACGGGGCATAAAGGCGAGAATCACTGCCATCATCATGTAAACAATCACCATGGCCAGATCGGTCACGAAAAACTCCGCCAGGGTCTGCACCACACCGATGAGCAGGGCCGCCACCACAGCCCCCCGAAGGCTGCCCAAACCGCCTATGACAATCACCACAAAAGAACTGAGGAGCATCTCATGTCCCATAATGGGATCGATGGTGTAAAGCGGTCCCGCGATCACCCCGGCAATACCGGCCAGAACGCATCCCAGGGCAAAAGCGCCCATGTGTACATAGGTCATGTTAATGCCCATACAAGACACCATCTCGGGAATATGGCTGGCGGCCCTCAAAATTAGACCGATTTTGGTTTTTCCCAGGAAAAGCATCAGCCCGGCCATGGCAGACGCCGTAACGAGAAGGGTCACAATTCTAAAAACCGGGTAGTGGGTCCCAAAAATGGGAACGGTTTGCCTCATGAAAGCTGGGAGTTCTATGAAACGCGGCTCATTTCCCCAGAAATACTTGATCAGACCGTCGAGGAAAAACATGAGTCCGTACGTCAAAATCAAGGTATAAACGATTGAACGCTTTCGCATGGGCGCAATAATGGTCCGTTCGATAATGAGGCCCAAAATGGCAATAATGATGGGCGCAATGAGAAGCGCAACGAAAAAGTTGAGCCCTATAGAGACCAGGGTATACCCGGCGTAGGCACCCAGCGCATAAAGAGATCCATGGGCCAGGTTCATAACCCGGCTCAAACCGTAAATGATGTTTAACCCGATGGCTACAATCAGAAATACACCGGACAAAACAAGGCTGTTCAACGCAATGTCCACAGAAGTGGCAAGGACACTCATGATAACCCCTCAAAAACTGGGTTGACGGTTTACAGTTGCCGGTTCACGGTCAAGAAAAACTGTAAACCGTAAACCGACAACCGTTAACTTTGGAATAGATTAACGGTTTCGCGGGGAAAAAGGTTCCCCGCAAAAAATATCGACCGACAGCCACTCTATTCCGGCGGTCCCAGTTCCTTTGCACTAAAGGTGTGAATGACCTTCATGAAGATTTTTGCACCGTAAGGGTTACCCGGTGCGCGAGTGGTTTCGGTGAGCACTGCATCATTGCGCATGCAGTTGTCTTTAGCGGAGATGCGGACAACCCCGTAAGGACCGTCAAAACTGATTCCGCGCAGCGCTGCTGCAATTTTCTGAGGATCCGTGGAGCCTGCTTTTTCGATTCCGTTAAACAGGTTCATGGCCCCCACATAGCTGTGGCATGCCGCATCTGAGGGAATCGTCTTGAACCTTTCCCAGAATTTTCCTTCCCAGGCATCGGATTTGGGAGTGTTCACATCCCAGCACCAGTCTGAGGTGCCGAAAATACCGATACAGGCATCACCGCCGGCTTCCAGTTCTACGGGACCGGGCGCCGCACCGGATACGATACGGGCATATTTCTGAATACCGAAATCATAGGCCTGTTTGGCAAAAACGGGTATCACATTGGTAATCAGCGCAATATAGATCCCGTCCGCGCCGGAAGCCTTTATTTTGCTGATGTAGGAAGACCAGTCCTTGGTTGCGATGGGAGCCCGGTCAAATTTCTCGTTGTAGATCTTTATACCGTTTTCCTTGGCCAGCTTGATAAATCTCTCACCGGCATCGTGACCCCACGCATAATCGTGGACCAACACATAATAGGTTCTTTTTTTCAGGTCCGGTGTTGCCAGAATACCTTTGACATTTCCCACGGCGGTCTGATCATTGGCCAGCTGGCCGCTACGAAATACCAGAGGGTTGAGCCCATAAAATTTCGTGGTCATCACGTGGGTGGACAAAAACGGTACATTGAGTTTGTCGATATTCTTCGCCAGGGCCAGGCCCACACCACTTGAAAAGACACCGATGAGGGCTTTGCAATCATCCTTGAATACCAGTTTTTCCGCCTTGCTGACCGCAATTGGCGGTTTGACACGGGTATCTTCCACGATAAGATTAATGGGACGTCCCAGGATGGTTTTTTTCTCCTCGGCAGCCATTTGGATGCCCATTTTCATCTCTTCACCACCTTGTGCCACAATTCCAGAGAGGGGAACAAGTACACCGATATTAATCGGTTTTTCAGCCATTGCATTCATTGGGAAAACAAACAACAGGGCTGCGAACACACACAAAAAAGATATTCCATACCGCTTTTTCATATTCTCCTCCTTCATAAGACCCAAGACTCCAGTTTTTGCCAGAAACACCACGAACCGATCTTCTCTATCACCTCCTTTATTCCACGATCACCTGATCCATCAGCTCAACCAGATCCACCAGCTCCATGTGGCTGTTGATCCGTTTTGCCCCTTCGTTCAAATTGTAATGGCAGAAGGGACAGATAGAAACCATTTTTTCCGCTCCTGTCCGCATCCCTTCTTCGATCCGTTTGGATGCGTTCTTTGCGGACCAGTCGCCGTATCCGGTCATAACGCCACCGCCACCGCCGCAACAGTAGGAGTTGTCCCGAATCCGCTCCATCTCCGTTAATTCCACACCCGGTATGGCCTCAAGAAGTTCTCTTGGGATGTCATAGAGACAGTCCTCCTCGTTCATCCCCACGTAAGCCCCTTTCCAGAGTTTTGACCCATCCTCATCCACCTCGAACTTGTTCAGGTGCCGTCCCGTATGGCAGGGATCATGATAGGTCACTTTCAGGGGCAATTCCCCGGTAAACTTCAATTCGCCCTTTTTGAAAAGATCATAGAGGAAATCCGTCGTGTGGATCACCTTGATACCGTCCATCATCTTATCATAGTCCGAACTGAGGATATAATCCTTCTTGATGGCCCTGTAGCATCCGGCGCACGAGGTGACTATGGTCTTGACGCCTTTTTCCAAGTGGAGCTGATGAAAGGTTTCGAGATTGCTTTCCGCCACCCGTTTGAATTCCTCGGCATCACCGATCCGCATGGCCGTGGAACCGCAACAAATTTCATTTTCCCCCAAAATCCCAAAATCAAGCCCCAGTTTTTGCAAAATGGAGGCCGTCGCTGTTGGAACGCCTCTGGCGGGCAGATTGAAAGCACCGGTACATCCCACATAGTAGAGGATATCCGCGGGTTCTTTGTTTATGTTTTTAATGGGTTTCTTTGCTTTCTTAAAGGGGCGGGTCCAGTCGGTACGAACCCTCCTGGGTCCCTGGTAGGGGTTGTTGTAAGCACTGAGAGACTGCACGATTTTTTTCTGAGAGGGCATCGGACCCACACCGTCTTTTACGGCCTTTCGCCTCATGGCTTCCATAATCTCCGGTATGAACGGTTTGTGGTCCAATTCACACTGGTTCTGGCAACCCCCGCAAATGGTGCATTTGTACATGGCATCCAGAAAACTATCCGTCCACTCCAGTTCTCCATCCAGAATACCCCGGGCAAAGGCAATTTTACCCTTTGACGCCATCATGCCGTCAAAACCGAACTCAACCCCGGCAGGACAGATTTCTCCAAATTGCGGCGGCGGCCCGAATTTATAGGCGGTCTTACAGTTGCCGCAGGCCGTGCAACGCCATATTTTATCTTCCAAATCTTCAAGGGTGGAAATGTCCCATTCCATACTGACCTCCATCGTCCACTTTAATAAGGACAGGCAAAATTAAAGGGTCATATGCCCAGTTTACCAGAATTCATAATATCATTGGGATCCAGCATCTGCTTCACCCGTCTTAACAGCGATAGGTACCCGGGGTGCGCCCGCTTATTAATCTCGGCCGCAAAATCAACGGGCGGTTTGTAAGGGATTCCTCCGGCATCCAGATCCACTTTCAAACATTCCACAATCGCCTGTCTGGCATTTTCCGTTGCCTCAGGGCTCCTTTTATTGAAAGGGATCATCGCCCTCAGCATCCCGTAGTGAACCCCGCGGTAATTGGTAACCCGTACGGAAGGGGAAAGATTATGGTCGATGAGAATCTTTTTCCATTCATTGTAAACGGGCGCCCACTTGTTCACCGGGGTAAAGGTGCCGGGCCAGGAAATCCCGCCACCGGCCATCTTGGTGTAATTCTTGGTAGATCCCACAATCTGGCTGGGCAGCTGAGTTCTGGCTTTCAGAGCTTCTTCGGGATATTCGGCGTATTGGATGCTTGTTCCTTTTTTCTGTTCTTCCGCCAGCACATTTTGCCAAATCTCTTCCCGGGCTTCTTTCTCTTTTTCCGTCCACGAAAAAGTGGTCCCGAAACAGAACCACTCCGGCGCCCCGTCGGGTTTGGGGATGTAAGGGGACGGAATGGGTACCTGAGCCAGCCACCAGGAAACGGCTGTCAGATCATCACAGATCTCGTAATTGCCCAGGTTGAACATGTACGACACCATATCCTCGATGTCCCGGGTCGAAACGGTAAATACTTTCAGAACCGGTGGAATGGGATGTACCCGCAGGCCGATCTTCGTTACCACCCCACTGGTTCCCAGCCAGCCTTTGAAAAGGCCGTCCAGCTGAGGAAGAGGAAGGCAACTGTGCCAGGAATCTTCCTGAATGGCGCAGGAACCGACCCGCACCAGCTCACCCGTGGGAAGCACCACCTCCATACTGGTAATCTCTTCACTGTTCAGTCCGTATCGGCCGCTCAGCCCACCGATGCCGTGGCTGATGGCGCATGAGGAAGAACATGCGGAAGGCGGTCCCACGGGCCAGCTCCACCTCAGGTTGTGCTTGTACAACTCGGTGGCGAATTGCGCATGGGATACGCCCGGTTCGATGACAGCGTAATGGGATTCCGTATCAATACGAATGATTTTGTTCATGCGTTTCAGATCGAGCAGAATGCCGCCCCGTTCGGGAATACACAGACCACCAATGTTGGTTCCCGCCGTAAAGGGGACTACCGGAATTTTCTCCCGGTTCGCAAACTTCATAACCCCCTGGATCTGTTCGACCGTTGTGGCCATGACCACGTAATCCGGCAGTTTCGGTTTCACGAAGGAAAGGTCGTAGGAATAGGCGTAACGGATATGCTTTTCCGCCGTGGCGTTCTCCTTTCCAACAATCGAAACCAGTTCTTTCAGGACCTTATCTTCTCCACTAGCAACCATCGTAAACCCTCCATAATTTTTAAAGCCTGAGCCATTGGCATTCGGATCGGCTTTTCGTGATTATTTGGAATCCGTCGGCATGGAAGAAATGGTTCCATCCCAGGTATCCACCTTTCCGCACACTTCCGAGTCTTCCGGAAACCAGGTGGTGGTCACATTCTTCTGCTCCGTGAAGAAACGAACGCCATCCATGCCCATCACATGTAAGTCACCAAAGAAAGAGTTTTTGTGGCCGGTAAATCCGAATATACCGAGAGGAACCGGAATCCCCACATTGACCCCCACCATGCCCGCATGGGTTCTCTTGGCAAAATCCCGCGCATAATAGCCATTTTGCGTATAGATCACGGAACCGTTGGCAAAACGGCTGCCGTTCATGATGTTAAGTCCCTCTTCAAAGTTGTTCACTCGCTTGATACATAGGACCGGACCGAAAATCTCCTCCCGGCCCACAGACATCTCTTCCGTCACACGATCAAAAATGGAAGGCGCCAGGAAGAAACCACCCTCATACCCTGGAACCACCGGATTTCGCCCGTCCACAATGAGTTCAGCGCCTTCGTCCAGCCCTTTTTGAATCCAATCGGTGACAAACTTCAGGTGGTCGGCGTTCATGATGGGACCCATTCCCGTCTTAGGATCGTAAGCCGGTCCCAGGTTCAATTCTGCCACAAATTTTTTGAGAAGCGCGATGAGTTCATCGGCGATACAGTCTTCCACCACAACCACCGGGCAGGCCATACAGCGAGCACCGGCGCACCCGCAATAGGCGTTAATAATACCCCTTGCCGTCCGCTCCAGTTTGCAGTCCCGAAGCACCAGGGCATGGTTCTTGGCCTCGGTCAACGCCTGAACTCTTTTTCCGTTGGCGGCCGCCGTGGCATAAATATGCTTACCCACCTTGGTGGAACCCACAAAGGTGACCCCTTTGACATCCGGATGCTTTAAGAGGATCTCTGCCTCATTGCGGCTGGTGGTTACCAGATTCACCACTCCGTCTGGGAGCCCTGCTTCCTGCCACAGTTCCAGAAGCCGCATGGAAGACTGGGGCACAAAACTGGCCGCTTTCAAAACCATGGTATTTCCGGTGGCGATGCAAAGGGGCGTCATCCAGCCGTGGGGGATCATGGCCGGGAAGTTCCAGGGAGCGATCCCCGCAAAAACACCCAAAGGCTCATTAAACATGACCGTGTCATACCCTGAGCTCACGTTCATGCCCGAAACCCCTTTCATCAGGTGCGGAATACCGCAGGCAAATTCCACCACCTCGTTTACCTTCAAAACATCCCCCATGGATTCCGTCCAGTTTTTCCCTTCTTCCTTGCACAACAGATGGGTCAACTCTTCCAGGTGTTCGTCCACAAGGGCTTTCATGCGGTATAATACCTGCACGCGCTTGGATGCAGGGGTATCCGCCCATGCGGGAAAAGCCGCGTTGGCAGCGGCAATTGCCGATTCCACCTCCTCCGCGGTACAGCAAGGCGCCTTTGCAATGATCTCTCCGGTGGAAGGGTTGTAGCAATCCATGTATTTTTCGGTTTTAGACTCCAGCCATTTGCCGCCAACACAATATTTCAGTTTTTTGGGTTCTTCTGACATCTTTTTCTCCTTATATGGTTAGAGTAGCACAGGGCCTATTCATGGCCGCGCCNAATCACTGCCATCCCTGCCCACGAAAAGGCAGAGGTTTCCTGAACCTATTTTTTTAACGTAAGCCCCTTNTTCTTTAAGGCAGGGGTCGGTCTCGCTCACCACACGGGCATTTTTGTTCAATCCCAGTTGCAGGTCGCTCAGGGAAATATCACCCCTCAGATCCTTTGGGTCAAAGGGAATACTGCCATCTGCTTCACACATGGCCACGCCCACACGCAAAAGGTCGTTTGTCATGGCGATGCCCGCCGCCACTGAATCCCTCTGAATCAGGCATTCCAAGATAATTTGATGGGCTTCGCGTACTTCCGTGTAAAACTCAGACCCCAAATTCAGGCGGCCTTTGATATCTTCGAGAAGGTTATCAATAAAATCGATGATCAAGGTCAGCAATGTGTTTCCGGCCATCCTGGCCAGGTAGCGATGAAACCCGATCTCTTTGGACAGTTCGAATCCTCCGGATTCGATGCTTTCCCCGATTATATTTTTCAATTTAAGAACATCTTCATCGGTTATTTTGGCGGCGGCAACCTGTGCAACGGTGGGCTCAATCAAATAGCGAAGCATTGTGATTTCCCGGATAGAGAGCGGCTGAAAGTGAATAAAATTAATGAGACCGTGAATGGTCGTCTTCATGTCTACCTTCGCCACAAAAGCGCCGCCGGCAGTCCCCTTTCGAACTTCAATCAGCCCGATCACCTCGAGAACCCTGAGGGCTTCCCGCATGGTAGCCTTACTGACCTCAAACTGCGTCATCAACTCCTTTTCGGAGGCAAGCTTGTCACCCGGCTTGAGCTGTCCGGAAAGGATGGCATCACGAATCTGGGCGATGATCCTGTCGGAAACTTTTTCAGATTTATTGGCGGTTTTAAACATAACGGCAATTTTCGATTAAGACGNGTTTTCNTTTTCTCACATGAATACAAAAGCGAAAAGATCGTGTCAAGGAAATTGTTATAATGTTTATAAACTTTTATATATTACAAACATTATAAAATATTGTTTGACTTTCTTCAGACCCCCATATATGAATATATGTCAAAATTTTGGGGTGGCGTAGTGTAGCCCTGTTCATCAACAAACACCTTTTTCTTTAGGGAGGGATCTTTCTATGGGAATACAGATTGACGCGCTAAAATGTATCGCCTGCATGGCCTGTGAGCTGGCCTGCGGATATCATCGGGACGACGCCTTTGCCCTTCTTTCGTCCTGTATCGTGCCGTATCGGGGACGTGAGAAAAAGAATTATGTGGGTGTCATTTTAAAAGAAGAGGACAGCCTCGTGGCGGCCCGCCCCGAAGGTGTTGAGATCAACCGGATCGGCGAAGAGCAGGATCCCGAGAAAGAAGCCGATGCCTCCGCAAAACCGATGCTGCTTCGGGAATCCTGCGATCTCTGCGACGATATGGAGAACGGTCCGCTCTGCATTGCATTTTGTCCCACAAATGCAATTTCCATGGCCTAAACAACGGAGAAAGGAGATACATTAAATGGAATATCTGGCATCCGATAAAATCGCCATTGTTGACTTGGCTACCCGTGACATTTCCGAAGATGAACTGGATGAGGACCTCGTACTGGATAAAATCGGGGGGGCAGCCATCACAAGGCATCTCTATGACACGTACGAATCCGCCCAATCGAATGACAACGGGCCCATAGTGCTGGGAACCGGCCTATTGACCGGAACCCTGGTCCCGGGCGCATCCCTTGGCGTCATGACCGCCAAGAGCCCGTCCACTGGAAAAATCTCCCATGTTCCCTTGAACCTTGACGCGGGCATGGAGCTGAAGTACTCCGGGTTTGACTATATCGTCATCAAGGGCAAAGCCGATAAACCCGTTTATCTCTGGGTTCATGACGGCATTTTGGACATTAATGACGCGGATGATCTCTGGGGAAAAGATACCTGGACCGCCACGGATCACCTTCGCAGTGAAATGGGGGATGATCTCATCCAGGTGCTGAGCATCGGGGAGGCCGGCGAAAAGGTTTCCGACCTGGCACAGGTCGGCATCAATTACTGGCAAAGCCCCGACCGCCTCGGTTTCGGCAAGTTGTTTGGCCTTAAAAACCTTAAACTCATCGCCATTCGAGGGATGGGCCTCCTGGAAATATCAGAACCTGAAGCATTTGTGGAAGACTGCGCGGAAGTGATTGCCGCCATCCGCTCCAACCCCGCCAGCCAAAAACAGGGGATTGCAGCTGCCGCGGCGGCATTGGGAGAAGAAGATTTAGGTGACTGGCTAGGCCCTCTGACGCACCGCCACATGGCCTGCTTTAACACCCCTGTTGCCACCAATACTTTTATTTTCACCGATGAGGACCCCACCCTTTTAAAGGAGAGCACAGCAGCGGAGCCGGGGTTTCTGCTCACGGACATTGCGCCGCTGGTCTCTTTAAAGAACGCGGGGCTTTCCGCAAAAGACGCTGGAATGGTTCTCAAGGCCTGTGCCAAATACGGCATTGACGGGGCCGCGGTGGCTGAACTGACCGCCAAATCAGGTCTCACAGACCCTGGGGAAATCGAAAAGACCTTTCCGGATCTCAAAGGCCCTGTTGAAAGCGCCGGAAACAGCATTTTCAGTCCCTGGGCCGCCATTGGCCAGGATATTAACGGAAACTGGGAACGACGACAGGCGGTCGCTTACATTCTGGGTCTTCACCCCGTGTGGTTTCAAATGGCCACTGAAATTTCGGACGAAAAGCTCCTGGACCTGGCCGGACTCGGCACGGAAATGGAGTTCACCCTCGATACATTGAATGAGGTGATTGAGGATATTCTGGCTTAGACATTTTTAGTTTGAAAGTCTAAAGTTCTCTCGTCATGCCGGACTTGATCCGGCATCCAGAAAGCATGTTTTGGTGATAGAACACTGGATTCCGGCTTTCGCCGGAATGACGGCATGAATCTCGGGTTTCTAATCATTTTTACCTGCTATAAGAACTTTGGACCGCACCATAAAAAGCAAATCCTCTCTAATCGTGCTTCACTTAAAACAGGGAAGATGGAATCCAGACGTCAGGAAAGAGACTTCAGAATTCCGAGAATCGGGATCTACACCGGCCAGGGCGCTTCCCATTCGTGGCTCTGGTTCGTAGAGGTCTTTGAGCGCATCGGATTTTACAACCTCCGTTTTCTGTCGGAAGTGGATCTTGCGGGAAATGCGCTTGAAAAGGTGGATGTTCTGGCCGTATCCGGCGGTGACACCTTTGCCATTGCCAAAGCCCTGGGGCCGGTTGGCGCAAACCGCCTCAAAACATTTATCACCCGAGGCGGCCTTTATCTGGGCTCCTGCGCGGGTGCTTATCTGCCGCTCAATTCTTCCAAGGAACATTTAAATCATTTCAATTTTGTCCCCGCCAAAATTACCAACCTGACCAAGACCCTGCCCGAAGCCCACCGCATGAAAGAAAAATTCTGCACCTGTTATGGGTGCTCCTTTATTTTTCACGCGGTGAGAGAAGCGGTTGAAATTACCACCAGCGGCATATCCCCTTTCGGAACACCGTCGACCTTCACGGCACCCCTCTACGGAGGACCGCCCATGACGGTCGAAAACCCCGCCTCCGTTCTGGCCACCTACACGGGCTTCACTGACAAGACCGTGTTCCTGGTGGATCAAAACCTGGCGGAAAAGACCCTTTTGGGAAACGCAGCCGTCATTCGGGAAAAAATGGGACATGGACATCTGCATCTTTTCGGCCCCCATTTTGAGCATCCCCATTTCACAAAGGCCAATCGCTATTTAGCAAATGCCATGATGCAGGACCTGCTCCATCAAGATGTTCCCTTTAAAAGTCCTGAAGATGAAACGGAAGTACTTGAGGGTTCCCTGAAAAATGGATTTATCAGGGACTTGAAGCGGGAATTGAGCAATTCCCGAATTGTGGCGGCCGGACTTGAAATGGTCCCGCTCAAATGGAACATCGGCAACAAAGTTTATGAGACCGGCAAAATTCGTGTTTTTCTGGAAGCCCTGTGGCAGCGCATCAGATCCTTTGAAAAGGGCCCATTCATTTTGGTGAAAAAAGGTCAGGTAGACCTCCTGGTCCAAATGGCCCTGCACGTTACCCAAAACATCAGAGACATCAAAAAGGGTTGGGACCAAAAAGAAGATACTCATAAGACCGCCACAACATTGTTTGGCCTTTTGAACAAAGCCAGCGCCCTATTTTTGGAAATTTACTTCAGAAGCAAACTTTTTCACACCGACTTCGCCAAAGTTGCACATGCTACCTTGGCCGGGTCATTTCGGGAAAATCGTATATGAACACACAGAGGATCGAATCAAAAAACCGGTTGCCTGAAAAAATGCATTTCTGGCCAAGGCTTCTCTTTTGCCTGACGTTCTTTCCGGCCTTGCTGGTCCCCCAATTCACAAAAGCCGCCATCACACCCCATGACCCACCGGAATGGTTTGTGAACATGGGTTCTTTCGCCCAGTCCGCTCATGGCACATTTTCCTGCGAAAAATGTCATGGGGATATGAAACAAAGTGGAAAGATGCATCCCGATTCAGAAAATCCTTCTTTTCTCACGACCGATGCCCTTCGTCATTACAACTATCAGCGCTGTGAATCCTGCCATAAGCCGTCATACGAACAATACCTTCAAGGGGCTCACGCCAAGGCGCTGTTGAAAGAGCAATCCGATCCCGTCTCTACGAAAAAACTTCCCGACAATAAAAAAGCCCCCACTTGCGGCAACTGCCATTCAAGCCATTACGTAAAGGGGCACCTGTCCCGCGTGGAAATCGGACGGCAAATGGTCATCACTTGCGGCACGTGCCACCCGGCCCAGGCGGCCACCTATCTGGATAATTATCACGGCAAGGCCGCCGTCAACCTGGGGAATAAAAAAGCGGCGTTCTGCACCGACTGCCATGGCGCACACCACTGCCTCTCTCTCAAAGATAAAAGGGAGGCCCTCGCCGCCTGTAAAAGATGTCACCCCGATGCAACGGCCAGTTTTGCTCAGGTGGTCATCCACCCCACGATTCAGGATTCGCCTGAAAAGGACCAGCAGAAGAAAGCACATATAACCCTCATCCGGGTGGTTACCATATTGATGAGCATTCTCGTAATCCTGGTGGTGGGTTTCTTTTATGGCCACAGTTTTGTCTGGCTGTTGAGGGAGCTTCACGAAAAATTGAGGAGACATAAATGAGCACCCTGGAAAAAAAATCCCCGGAAACCTTTGTTCGCTTCTCACCCCTTCAGCGGCTGCTGCACCTGGTGGTGATGATCGGGTTTACCGGGCTTGCGGTGACCGGTTTTTCGCTGAAGTTCAGCGATCAGTGGTGGGCACAGGGTTTCGCGTGGCTGGTGGGGGGAGCGGCCCATCTGGCCTGGCTGCACCGTTTCTTTGCGGTCATCACATACGGTTGCGTGCTGGCGCACATTATCTGGCTTTTCTACTTTAAGCTGGTGCTCAAAGGCAACATCACGGGTCCACAGTCCCTGTTCCCTAGGGTCCGAGACGTAAAGGACATGTTTCAGCACATCGGGTATTTTTTCGGCAAACGCCACATCCCCCGGTTCAACCGGTTTACCTACTGGGAAAAATTTGATTATCTGGCGCTTTTCCTGGGCATGAACACCATGGGACTCACCGGACTGTTTCTCTGGTTTCCGGTATTTTTCACCTCCTTTCTACCGGGCTATTTCATCAATCTCGCCCAGGTGCTTCACCTCTACGAGGCCATACTCGCGGTGGCACTGAAATTTGTGGTTCATATTTTGACGACCCACTTAAGACCGGAAACATTTCCCGTCGATAAGAGCATCTTTACCGGGAAAACCACCCGGGAAAGGATGATCCATGAGCATCCCGGGGAATTGGAGACCATCGAAACATGAAATGCAAAAGGTCTCGCGCAAAGGCGCCAAGACGCAAAGGTTTTTTCTTAGCGGCTTTGCGGCTTTGCGTGAGTTAAAACGGATCAGGAAGGCATTCGAATAGAAGACAGGAAAACAATGGCAAAACGAGCACTTGGAAGGATCATCAATATTTCTATATGCCTGATGATGTTTGCGGCATCTCTTTTAAGCTTTCCGACCTGGACGGTTTTGGCCAGTGAAACCGGCCCCATGATGCCCCCGCAAGTGGCGGGGAAAACCCGGGACTGCCTCGACTGTCACCGGTATCCCAATGTGGAGACCAACGCCGGTGCCTTTGCTTCTCAGGCTTTCTGTTTAGAGTGCCATCAGAAGGAGACCTGCAACAAAACCGTCGGGAACGAAAAAGTATCGCTCAAAATTGACCCATCAAAGATTCGAAAGGGTCGACACGCCTTTGTTGCGTGCATTTCTTGCCACACGGACGTTGCGAAATCCCCCCATCAGTCTACCACAGGTGCGAACTGCTCCGCATGTCATCCATATCACAATGGCGCAGGTGAAATTCATGCACCCCACCTGAGGGTCAGGTGTCAGGCCTGCCACGGTGTTTCCAAATTTGTCTACCTTGACAAAAAGACCAATGAGGTTCGCCTGGCCCACACCAATGCCGGTAAAATGCCGATCGGTTTGACGGACCATGATCTCCAGGACACGCACCAGGCCGATTTCTGTAAGCGTTGCCACACAGAAGACAATAAAGTAGGCGCATCGAATGCAGTCCTTCCTCCCAAGAGCTTTATCTGCATCATGTGCCACGATGTATCCGTGACCATGGGAGGTGCTGTCTTTTGGGTTGCTTCTATTGTATTTATTATTGGAATTCTGCTAACCCTTCACTTCTGGTTTCAGGGGAGCGTTCAGGGTGAAGAAAAATCGATGCATCGCAAGATCGGGCTGGCATCTGAATCCATCTGGAGCACTATCTTTTCAAGGGATTTCTTTACCATCCTGAAAACCTTTTTCCTGGATGTGATCCTTCAGCGGCGGCTGCTGCAGGAAAGTGTGAAAAGATGGTTCATTCACTCCCTCATATTTTTGCCCATCCTGCTTCGTTTCCTGTTGAGCGTGTTTACCTTTTTTGTCTCCCGCATCGGCCCTGAAAGCTCCCTGGCTGTCACCCTGATTGACAAAAACAGTGGTTTCATGGCCTTTACAAACGACCTGTGCGGCATTCTCATCCTGACAGGGATCGTGCTTTCGGTGATTCAAAGAATCGTCATCAAGCCCCCCCACGTCACCAGCGAAACCAAAGACAATCTGGCACTACTCATCATCGGGCTTCTGGTTCTGCTCGGTTTCCTGGCGGAAGGGGTGCGAATACTGATGACCCAGGTTCCCTGTGAAGTGGCCCTCTATTCCTTCATCGGATACCCTATTTCCAGATTGCTTTCGCTTTTAACCATTCAGTGGACTGCACTCTACCCGTACCTCTGGTGGTCGCACGCCGCTGTGGGGGCCTTTTTTGTGGCCTATTTGCCTTTCGGCAAAATGAGACATATCTTTAATACGCCCCTTACATTGCTTTTGAATTACAAAATGAAATGAGACAGGTCGTCTCACCTAAGGAAGAAAATGGCAGAAAACGAACTCACACACCCCCCTTCGCCTTCCAAGGAAGAAAAGGTCCGCGACATCCTGGTCAGCAACCTGGACATGCGCCGGCTGATTGAACTGGATGCCTGCACCCGTTGTGGAGAATGTCTTACCTGGTGTCCGGTTTATGATCAGGACGCGAAGGAAAGCATTATCCCCAGGGCCAAAGTCACGGATTTTCTAAATATTATCCGTTCCCAGAAGGGCCTGGTCGGGCGCATCGCCCGAAGCGAAAAAGGGCCTGGCGCCCTAAAAAAACTCATCGCAACGGTTTTCGGTTACCGGGAAGTTACCGATGCGCAGGTGCAGGATTTTGTTCGGAACCTCTACGAATGCTCCACCTGCGGACAGTGTCATATCGTCTGTCCCGCCAAGATCGATACCGTCAATCTGTGGGAAGACATCCGGCGGCTCATTGTTCAAGCAGACTACGGCCCTCTGGAGACTCAGAAGGCCCTGGTCAAAAGCGTCAAAAGCTACGATAACCCCTGGCAGCAACCCAGGGCCGGACGGGCCAAGTGGGCCAGACGGGCCAAAAAGGAAGGGCTCATCGCAGACCTGCCCAAAGAGATGCAAAAAACGGGCGGCAAGGTCCTGTTGTTTCTGGGATGCACCGCGGCCTATGACATCAACGTCAAGCAGGTGGCGGTCAGCACCATCAATATCCTTGAAACCCTGGGCATTGATTACGGCATCTTCGGGAAAGACGAAAAATGCTGCGGCAGCGTCATGCTTCGCATGGGGGACCCTGAATTTGAACGAATCGCCGGGGATAATATTAAAATGTTCAACGACGGGGGTTTTGAAACCCTCATATCCTCCTGTTCCGGTTGTTTTAAAACCATCAAGGAAGACTATCCCAAGGTTGGCAACCTGAACTTTGAGGTCCTCCATACGGTGGAGTTCCTTCGACGGTTGCATGAAGAAGGGAAACTGAAATTCAAGACCCCCGTGGAAAAGAAGGTCACCTACCACGATCCCTGTCACCTGGGGCGTGCCTCTGGTGTCTACGATGACCCCCGTTACATTATGGAGGCCATTCCCGGACTGGAACTTATCGAAATGCCGCGAAACCGCGAGTATTCACGTTGCTGCGGCGCCGGCGGCGGTCTTAAATCAGGATATCCGGACATTCAGAACAAAATGGCGCAGCGGCGCATACGGGAAGCGGAAGAAACCGGCGCGCAAGAACTGGTCTCCGCGTGCCCGTTCTGCTACCAGGGGCTGCAGGTGGGCATCACCGCTACCAACTCTCCGCTCGTAATGCGCGATATCAGTTTCCTGGTGGAAGCAAGCCTGCAGGATGAAACGCCTGATGAGCCCAAAAAAGAGCGAAAGGTAAGAAAGGCCCGGAAAACACGGGAACCGAAAACCGAAACACCCGCCCAGGAAGAAACCGATGGAGACTCATGAGGCCCTCAGTCAACCGTAATCTCCACCAAGCCCGTTTCCAAATTGTAACATGCCCCGGCTATCTTCAATACCCCTTGGTCTACGGCCGTCGCCAAAATGGGCGAATGCTTCAACTGCTCAACGAGTAATTCGATCTGCGCTCGCACTGCCTGATCCCAGACATCGCCACCGGCTTGTTTTCCCCGCTCCACCGCCGGTGCCAGCGCTTCCACAAGATACTCTATCTCTGCTTCCGCCACCCCGTGTTTCTCCAATGTATCCATCGCGGCTTTGACTGCCCCACAATGCTCATGGCCCAACACGACCAGCAACGGAATATTGAGTTCAGCCACCCCGAATTCCAAACTCCCCAACACCGCTTTATCCAGCACTTGCCCCGCCGTTCGAATTACGAACAAATCCCCCAACCCTTGATCAAAGATGAGTTCCGGAGGGACTCGTGAATCGACACAACTGAAAATTGTCGCAAAGGGCTTTTGACCTTGAGCCACTTCTACCCGTCGAAGCGCCGATTCGTTTAACGTCGACTTACTGGACACATAGCGCCTGTTGCCTTCAAGCAATCGTTTTAGAGCTTGTTCTGGCATATTCGTTAACTCCTGTTTTTGAAGTCTGATTTTTCAGGTCCCCATCCCGGTTCAACAGATTATGAGAACCTCGGCCTTCACATGTCAAGGGAAAATGGTGTTCTCGCTATAAAAGGACTTCTCTCTATTTTTCGCATCATTTGTTTTCCAACCAGCGCTTAAGGGTCTCATATACTTCCGGCCGATTCAGCAACTCCATATGACGCATATCACGGGCGACCCACTGATGAGTCTCCGGGAATAAAAGATTCCAGTCAGCCTTTTTGTGGCGACCCAAGGCGCTGTTTAATGTTACCAGTCCATCTCCGATAACCCGATCCCCAAGGATGCTCAATTCTTTGCGGGTGGTTGCAGCAATTGTGTAGCACTGCGGGCCGTCCGGTAAAGGTGAAACGCTTCGGTGATCTCCAGAACATTCGAAACGGTCGCGTGCTTCCCAATCTTCATCCAGTATATTGCCGTAACGCAGATCTGTTACTCCGGCACTCCGGACTTTTCCAAGGCGGGAAAAAGGTGCACTGTAGGGGCTTATTTCAAGAATGACGTCGATCCAGTTGCCTGCACGCTCCAAAAGCGCCCCATGATGCGGAGTGCCCAGAAAAACGATCTTCAGCAAACGATTTAACCAAGAATGGCCTGAAACCTTCCCGTAATGGCAGGCGCTTCGTGAAACGAGCCCGCCCATGCTGTGAGCAATGATTACCAGCGCTATGGGTTGTGGCAATTGATTTATGAAAGCTTCAAGCAGCCCGGCAAATTGACGGCCGTTTTGGGAAATGTGAAGACCCGTATTATAATGCAAATAAACCGGAAGGTATCCCAGATCGCGGGCAAGTGCTGCGCCATGATCATGCCCTTGCCGATTCCATTGCAAATCATTCATACAGGACCCGTGCACCATCAAAGCGATTTTGCCTTCAGCTTGTTGAACGGCCTGTTTAAAGGTTTGATCGTCCACGGCTATTGGCTCACCATTCCGACGAAATTGCATTGGGATGTTAAGTGGGTTGTTTTTAGCTGCAAGGTGATCACCCAAAACCCCATTTAAAGCAGCCAGAAAAGCTTCTCGTTCCGGTGATGAATACTTTTCTCCGAGTGTCGATGAGAACTCTTTAAGCAACAAATCGATGCCATCCCCTACCCATCCGGATACTGTCCGAATGTTGCGGTAAACCATTCCCGTGATGCCTGTCGTCCGAGTTTGACTCGCTCCGCCGGGTATTCCGCCTAAACTGGCAATGGTATGATGCAACGCTTCCACCAAATCGGTGATGCCGGTAATAGCATCAATCGTCAGCTTTCCAGCGCCACGAATGTCCGATTCGTTTTTAATTTTTGCCATATTCTTTCACACATTAAATATCTATGAAGCTCTTCTATTGCATATTTTAACAGAGAACAATAGGTTATTTACCTTTTTGGCTTATTTTGTTTGATGAGAATAGGGTTATTCCGGCAGTTCCCTGAAGTTGTCGCGAAAGATTGACAACGCTTTATTTACTGGCATATTATCATAGTCGTTAGGGCCTCGGCAAAAAATAAATGCGCAGGATGGCGCCGTATTTTGGTTCGTCTACAAGGCGTATCCACCTGTGCATATTTGTGGATATGTGCCGGTGGATGCAACGCAGTAGGCGGGCCAAAGGACAAGTCAGGTTGTGTATTTATTTTTTGCCGAGGCCCTTAAATCGTTTCACAGCACGCTTTCAAACGCCTTTAAAACACGGAATATCCAAAATGGAAAGGCTTCCAACATGAAAAAGTTTGCACTAATAGCATGTCTTTTGGTTCTGTGCTCATTGCAGATAAAAGATACCGTTACAGCCGAAGAAAAACCCGTTCGCATCGGATACCTGCAAAGCGATATTCATCAATTGGCCTGCTGGGTGGCCATGGAAAAGGGTTTTTATGAAAAAAACGGCGCGAACGCCAAAGTAGCCGGCATTTTCAAAGCCGGGCCCGAAGAGATGAGCGCCTTTGCCGCGGGCGCGCTGGATATGGGATATGTGGGCGAGGCGCCTGCCACCACGGCGGTGGCCAACCGGGTCGCAAAAGCAACCGTTATGGCCCAGGTTAACACGGAAGGCTCGGCCATCATGGTGAAAAAAGGTTCCGCCATAAAAAAACCAGCGGACCTTGAGGGAAAAACCGTTGCCATCCCCGGCCATTCAACAGTGCAGGATTTTCTGCTGCAAAAAGCCTTGTACAAATTCAAGGTCGACCCCAAGAAAGTCTCCATTATTGTTCTGAAACCCCCCGAGATGATCGGAGCCCTTAAAACGGACCAGATCGATGCGTTCATAGCCTGGGAACCTTATCCTGCCAAAGCACGGACCATGGGAGTGGGTCAGGTCCTGCTGACGTCCAACCAAATCTGGAAGAACCATCCCTGCTGTGTCCTGATCGCCGATGACAAATTCCGAAAGCTGCAGCCCGGCGAGGTTCGAAACATGGTCAAAGCCCATGTGGAGGCCACTGATTTCATCAACCAATCTCCGGATGAAGCCGTCAAAATCGGTATGAAATACACCGGAATGGACGAAGAAACGGTCCGAACCGCCATGAAGAATGTGAACTACACCTATGATTTGAGCATAGACGGCGAAACGGAATATGTGGATTTTTTGTCCCGTCTGAAATATATTGACGTCCCCAATGCGGAGACTTTTGTCAACCGGTTCATCGACCCCTCGGTGCTTGAAAACGTTATTGGAAAACAACAATGAAAATCCGGTTTTTTATAGATCGGGAAACCAACCAGCCGCACATAAACAAACACGGCGTATGGGAAGATGAAGTACGGGATGTGCTCGAACGCCCCGTCGAAGACCGGCCCGGAAAAGAAGGTTCCCGGGTCGCAATCGGGAAAACCGATTCTGGAAGATATCTACGTGTGATATATGTTCCTGATCCGATTCCTCAAAGCGTCTTTGTCATCACCGCATATGAACTGAAACGTAAACCGCTGAAAGCATATCGACGGCGTCAAAGGAGGAAAAAATAATGGAGAAGAAGAATAACTTTCCCCCCGGATGGGACGAATCCCGAGTAAAAAGAGTTATAGAACACTATGACTCCCAGACCGAATACGAATCGCTTGCAGAAGATGAAGCAGCCTTCGAGACTTCAGGACTCACTTTCATGGAAATACCCAATGAACTGGTCCCCGTGGTTCGAGAACTCATCGCAAAACAGACCGCTTGTGAACCAAATGTATAAGTGCAATAATCGGGGTTCGAAATCCTCAAAACAGCCATCAGAAAATGAGGTTTGACCGGTACATTCTACTGCTTATCCTGCTCGTTTTGTGGCAGGCGCTGTGCAGCCTCAAGCTGATACCGACCCATCTGCTGCCCTCTCCCGTTAAGATAGTGCTGGGGCTAAAGGATTTGCTGATCATCGGCATGCCCCCCGGGCATCTGCTGCCGAAACATATTTTCTACAGCCTGTACCGGGTGGCGTTAGGCTTTGCCGCCGCCGCACTTCTGGGAATTCCCATAGGACTCTGGATGGGCTGGTCGCCAAGGTTAAGGCGCATTGTCAACCCTCTGGTGGAACTGGTCCGGCCCATCCCGCCCCTGGCGTGGATTCCCATTGCCATTTTGTGGTTCGGCATCGGCATGAAATCGGCAGCCTTCATCATTTTCCTCGGTGCATTCTTTCCCATTCTGCTCAATACGGTTTCAGGCGTATCGGCCATAAACCCTATCTATTTCGAAGCCGCACAAACCCTGAACGCCAAGAGAAAGGATGTCTTCTTTAAAATACTGGTTCCCGGGTCCATTCCTTCCATCTTTGTGGGGATGCGCATCGGCGTGGGGATCGGTTGGATGACCCTTGTGGCGGCCGAATTCACAGGTGTCAGGAGTGGCTACGGCCTCGGGTACATGATCATGACGGCCCGCGACATTCAGAGGCCTGACGAAATCCTGGCCGGCATGCTGGTGATTGGATTGATCGG